>ENA-ORCZ01000178-ORCZ01000178.1-marine-metagenome-genome-assembly--contig:-NODE-178-length-47265-cov-4.036323_pt1 | contig 47265 bp, 51 predicted proteins | sample MGYA00237785_ERZ508519 | MGnify/ENA primary metagenome ERZ508519 (study PRJEB26189, sample SAMN06268790) | marine metagenome | isolation source: Bioluminescent Bay, La Paraguera, Puerto Rico | place...
ACCTGGACGAGCAGGCATTCGGGCAGACAAGTTTCGTTGCCGACATCACCTCCGCCGCCTTGGACCTGACCGTCTTTGCGATTATCGCAGCGTTCCTTGCACAGTTGACCCGTGATGCAAAGCTTGACCGCCCGCTGAAGCTTCGAAGCTATGTTCCGCCGGCACTCGCCGCGGGGGTCCAGATCGCTCTTCTGAACGGCTTTCTGGCAATTGTCTTCGTAATGATACTGGTGCCGGCTTTTTTTGCCGGCATCTTCACCCTGTCGACGACGGTCATAGTGCTTTTCGGCCTGGGGATGCTCGTTCTCGGTATCTGGGGCTATTCCGTCTTCGCAGTCATGCCCCCCACCGTCGTGATCGAGGGAGCCGGTTTCCGGGGCCTCAACCGCAGTGCTGCGTTGACCAGGTCATACCGCTGGCCGATGGCCCTTGCCATCGTGCCCGTATGGATCTGTTCCGTAATCCCTGCGGTCGCGGCCGCCTATCCGGTTGAGTGGCTGATGGCGATGGAAACCCCGGCAGGGCTCGGTGCGGCGGTCGTCCTTTATGCAGCCGCCAACGCCCTTGGCGTCAGCCTGCTTTCGATCCTCGTCTCGCTGATCTACGCCCGCCTTCGTGAAATCAAGGAAGGCGTCGGCCTCGACCAGATCGCAAGCGTGTTCGATTGACAGGTCCCGCGCGGCGCACGCTTCGGTTGGTGCGGAACCGGGGGCGGCAGGTGTCTCGTCTCCCCGCTTGTGAGCCGATCACATTGGTTTTATGGTGAGAAATAACTAGAACAAGGCCGAACCAACGGCCATGCCCGGAATTGGAATCACTGCTTTTATCATCCTTATTGAACGTCACGGAGCAATTGCATGACTGACACGACCATGGTCCAGCACAAGGCCCCCCTCGGTGTGGGATCAATCATCGGGGAAAGCTTTTCAATCCTCTTCGGCAAATTCATCCAGGTTATCCTGATCGGCTTCGTCCCGACCCTGCTCGGCTTCCTTATCTCCGGCGCCATCAACGGCTTCAATGTCGCCCTTGGAATTGAACCGCAGGATTTCTCGGGACCCGGAAGCGTCGTCGGCTCCATTCTGGCCTTTGTCATCAACATGGTGGTCTATGCCATCACGACAGCGCTCCTTGTGCAGCTGGCTTATGACGCCAAACTGTCGCGTTCGGTGCAGATCGGCCGCTATATCGGCCCCGCATTGAGTTCCATCGTGCCGCTTGCGATCGTCACCGTCATCGTGACGATCCTGGTTGCCATCGGCTTCGCGCTGCTGGTTGTTCCGGGCCTCTGGGTCTACGCGGTCTTCTCGGTGATCGCTCCGGCAATCGTCATCGAACGGGCCGGCTTCGGCGCGCTTGGCCGCAGCGCAAGCCTGACCAAGGAATATCGCTGGCCGATTGTCGGCGCTTTGATCCTGGCTCTTATTCTTGCGATGATCATCAACGTCGTGGCGTTGTTCGTCGTCGGTCTGATCGCAACGTCCGGCAGCATCGGCCTCGTGATCGGTGTCATCCTGTTTGCCGCGATCTCGACGCTCGGCGCGGGCTACGTCAGTATCCTCGTCGCCCTCATTTATGCCCGTCTGCGCGAGATCAAAGAAGGCGTCAGCGTCGATCAGATCGCGGCGGTCTTCGACTGAGGCAATGCCGGAGCGCGGCAGCAAAGTCCGCGCTCCGGCTTACCTGCCGTTTGATGCAGCTGTTCGGTCCTGCCATGCGATCGGGCGCAACCAACGCAAAACGGAAACCCTGCCGGTCTGCATTTGACAAAAGACAAGGCGGGGAATTTTCCTTGCATCATAACTGTCCGGCCAACTAACAAGGGACACTCATCCCTGCCGCCGGAGCCTGCCCGCTGAAGCTTATCGCCGAAAACCTGACCATCGACCGTGGCGGCCGCCGTGTGTTTCAGGATCTGTCCTTCGTCCTGGAAAGCGGCACCGCGCTGGTCGTCACCGGCGCCAACGGCATCGGCAAGTCGTCGCTGTTGCGCACGCTGGCCGGCCTGGTGCCACTGGCGCGCGGTGCTCTCCGGCTGGAAGGGGGCGTAGCCGACCGGCTGCCGCAAGAGCATGCACATTATTTCGGCCACCAGAACGCGGTCAAACAGGCCCTCACGGTGGTGGAAAACCTGGCCTTCTGGCAAAGCTTCACCGCGCCCGCAGACGTCTCCGGATTCGTCGGCGCGGCAATCGAGCCATTGCAGGCACTGGAGCAACTCGGCATCGGCCATACAGCCCAGCTTCCGGCGGCTTTTCTTTCCGCCGGCCAGACCCGGCGGCTGGCGCTTGCCCGGTTGCTGGTAACTCCCCGGCCGCTATGGCTCATGGACGAGCCGACATCCGCTCTCGACAGGGCTTCCGAAGCCCAGCTTCTCGACCTGATGAATGCGCATCTGAGAGCCGGAGGATCGATCGTCGCGGCGACCCACAGCGACCTTGCCCTGACAAGAACGAAGGTGCTGCATCTGCAGTCGGCCGATCCGGCCGCGCCGATGAACGAGGACGACGCGGCATGACCGGCTGGGCACTTGCGCTGTTTCGCCGGGATCTGCTCCTTGCCGTCCGCGTTGGCGGCAGCGCGCTGGTCGGCGTCCTGTTCTTTCTTGCCGTCGTCACCGTCATACCGTTCGGCGTCGGTCCGGATCTGAACCTGCTTGCGCGCATCGGTCCGGCAATCCTGTGGATCGGCGCCCTGCTGGCAACGCTGCTCGGCCTCGATCGACTGTTTCAGGCCGACCGCGAGGACGGCACGCTGGACCTGATGCTGATGGCCGGCCGCTCGCTGGAGCTGCTGGTACTGGTCAAATGTGCTGCCCACTGGGTGGCGACCGGCCTGCCGCTGGTCGTCGCCGCGCCGCTCCTCGGCATCTTCCTCAATCTCGATCCGGTCTCCATGGGCGCCGTCACGCTGACGCTTCTTGTCGGCACGCCGGCCCTGACCCTGATCGGCGCCATCGGTGCCGCCCTCACGGTCTCGCTGCGTCGCGGCGGCCTGCTGCTGGCCGTGCTGGTGGTGCCCCTCGCAATTCCCGTGCTGATCTTCGGCGTCAGTTCGGCAGATGCGGCCATTCACGACCCGGTGCCATTCATGGCACCATTCCTGATCCTGTGCGCCCTGTCGCTGATTGCCGCCGTCATCGGCCCGATCGCGGCGGCAACGGCGCTCAGATTCGCGGGCGATTGACGCTCTCTGATCCGCCGTAATGCGGCACTGCGGCAGCGTGGTGCATTGAAGCGGGCGAGACACTAGATTAGAACGGTTCCATGGCAATCTGGGATTACGCAAATCCGACGCGGTTTTTGAGACTGGTGCAGGTCATGCTGCCCTGGCTCGTTGCCCTGTGCGTCGCGTCCTTCGCCGTCGGCCTCTACATGAGCTTCTTCATTGCGCCGGAGGACTACCAGCAGGGCCAGACGGTCCGGATCATGTATATCCACGTGCCCGCCGCCTGGCTTGCCATGATGTGTTATTCGGTGATGGCGATTTCCTCTCTCGGCACCCTGGTGTGGAAGCACCCGCTTGCCGACGTCTCCGCCAAGAGCGCCGCCCCGATCGGCGCCGCCTTCACGTTCATGGCGCTGGTGACCGGGTCACTCTGGGGCAAGCCCATGTGGGGAACCTATTGGGTCTGGGACGCCCGGCTCACATCCGTGCTTGTACTGCTCATCATGTATCTCGGCCTGATGACGCTGTGGCGCACCATGGAAGACCCGATCAAGGCCGGCAAGGCCGCCGCGGTGCTGACCCTGGTGGGCGCGCTCAACCTGCCGATCATCAAGTTTTCGGTCGACTGGTGGAATACGCTGCACCAGCCCGCCAGCGTGGTGCGCATGGACGGACCGACCATCCATCCGGATATCCTCTGGCCGCTCCTTGTGATGGCACTTGCCTTCACGCTGCTTTTCTTCGTGCTTCACCTGATGGCGATGCGTAACGAGATCCTGCGCCGGCGTGTGCGGGCCTTGCGCCAGCGGGCAGCGAGCGCCGCCCATCCCGGACCGGCGGCCGCGACCGCCCTGATTGCGGAGTAAGCTCATGGATTTCGGTCCGCACGCCGGCTTTATCCTGGCTGCCTACGGTCTGTGTCTCCTGACCGTCGCCGGGCTGATCGCCTGGGTCCTCATCGACAGGGCGCAGCAGGAAAAGGCCTTGAGGCAGCTTGCCGATCAGGGCATATCCCGAGCCCGTCCCGAAACCGCGTCAGGCCGATCATGAGCACATCCGAGAGTGGACAAAAGCCCGCAAAACGCGGTTTTCCTGTCCTGGTCCTGCTGCCGCTGGTGGTTTTTGCCGCCCTGGCCGGACTGTTCTTGTTCCAGTTGATGCTCGGCGGCGATCCGAAGCAGATCCCCTCCGCACTCATCGACAAGCCGGCACCGCAATTCGACCTGCCGTCGGTGGAGGATCTGACGGCAGGGGGGGAGCAGGTTCCCGGCTTTTCCCGCGAGGACCTGAGCGGCAAGGTTTCTGTCGTCAATGTCTTCGCCTCCTGGTGCGTGCCCTGTCGGCAGGAACACCCGCTCCTGGAAGAGCTTGCGAAGGTCGAAGGCATCCAGCTTCTCGGCATCAACTACAAGGACAACGCGGAAAACGCCCGCCGTTTCCTTGGCAGCCTCGGCAATCCCTACGCCCGCATCGGCGCCGACACGGCCGGCCGCACCGCCATCGAATGGGGGGTCTACGGCGTTCCGGAAACCTTCATCATCGATGCCGGCGGCACCATCCGCTACAAGTTCATCGGCCCGCTGGACCCGGCAAGGTACCGCGACGTGTTTCTGCCGCAGCTTGAAAAGGTGATGGCGGACCCGAAGGCCTGAGCATCTTCGCCGAATTCTTCACGCCGTTTTGGCCGACCCTCACATTTGCTGGAAAACGCGGGAAAGCTCTCCGGGTCACCACCTCGTGACTCGCGAAGGCGTGCGGGCTTGCCTATTTTAGGGCCAACCAAAACAGGAACTGAGCCAGATGGTGGGATCGATTTCCCGGAGGGCCGGCAAGGCCCTTCGCACCGCGCTTGTCGTATCGGCGGGAATAGCTGTCGGGGCAGCACCCTTGCAAAACGCGGTAGCGGAGCCGAAAAAGGTTCTCGAACTCTTCACCAGTCAGGGCTGCTCGTCCTGTCCGCCTGCGGATCGGCTGGCGGAGCGCCTCGTCAGCGAGGACAAGGACATTCTGACCGTAGTGATGCCCGTCGACTACTGGGACTATCTCGGCTGGAAGGACACGCTCGCCAGCCCCGCCCATTCCCAGCGCCAGCGCGCCTATGCCGCGCGCCGGGGCGACCGTTCCGTCTATACGCCGCAGATGGTCGTCAATGGCGAGGAACATGTTGTCGGCAGTCGCGAAGGCGACGTGCGCGCGGCGCTTGCCCGCACCGAGCCGTTCACCGCTTCCGTCGACCTGTCGATCTCCGACATGGCCGTCGAGGCGAAAGTGACGGGGATGCTTCCGGCCGACGCGAAAATGGCGACCGTCTATTTTCTCAGCATTCAGGACGAAGCCTTCGTCGATATAGGGCGCGGCGAGAATGCCGGGCGCAAGATCCGCTATGTCAACGTGGTGCACAATCTGCAGCCGATGGGCATGTGGTCGGGCGGCGAGGAGACGTTCCGCATGCCGAAATCGAAGCTGATGTACAAGGGCGACGTCCGCTGCGCCGTCTTCGTGCAGCTTGAGGACCAGGAAGGGCCGGGCCTGATCATCGGGGCGGCCGAGCTCGACACACGCGGCGGATCCTGAAGCGCGGCGGCGCGGACGGATTTCCGCCTGGCGCCTGGCCGCGGCAGGTGTGACCGAAAGTCAATTTCCTCCGGAAATCGTACCTCCCGGCCGTGCCATGGGTTGTAAGCCACACAAAAGCTGCTACCCCTTGCGCAGCCCGGCCGGCTGCTCTTCCCTGAACGGAATACGCATCCGACTTGCCGGCTCGTTCTCTGCTTTGCCAGCCGCCTGGGAAAGCTGATCGGCCCAGGGGGAACGCATGGACCTAAGTCGCAGGCTCCGGATTGCCTTTTACAGCATTCTTGTCGGCCTCCTGGTGCTTTCCCTGAAGATCGGCGCCTATCTGCTGACCGGCTCCGTCGCGCTTTATTCCGACGCACTGGAAACGACGGTCAACATCGCCTCGTCCGTCGCGACGCTGGCCGCGGTCTGGTTCGCGGCCAAGCCCGCCGACAGCAACCATCCCTACGGCCATGACAAGGTGGAATATTTCGCCGCCGTTCTCGTCGGCGTGATGATCGTTCTGGCGGCCCTGTCGATCTTCCGCGCCGCCTGGATCGGCTTCACCCATGGCGAGAGCCCGCTCTATTCGCCGGAAGGCATCGCCATGAACGTCGCCGCCGGCCTCATCAACGGCGGCTGGGCGCGCTACCTGATGCGCTACGGCAAGCGCGCCCGCTCGCCTGCTCTCGTTGCGGACGGCAAGCATCTGATGACGGATGTCGTCAGCTCCGCCGGTGTGCTGGTGGGCGTAGTCCTGGTGATGCTGACCGGATGGAAGCTGCTGGACCCCGCCCTTGCGGTGCTTGTCGGTCTGACCGTTCTGTGGTCCGGCTGGGGACTGGTCAAGGAATCGGTCGGCGGCCTGATGGACGAGGCCGCCTCCGGCGAAGTCCTGGAAAAGATCCGCATCCTGATTTCCGAACACGGCGAAGGCGCGCTGGAAGCCCATGACCTCAGAACCCGGATCGCTGGCCGCTCGACCTTCGTCGACTTTCATCTGGTTGTGCCCGGCAGCATGTCGGTGGATGCCGCCCACGAAATCTGCGACCGTATCGAGCAGGCGATTGCCGAGGACGTACCCGGCGCCCGCATCACCATTCACGTCGAGCCGGAGCACAAGGCAAAACATTCCGGCATCGTCGTGCTTTGACAATTGATTTCAGGACCCAGACCAGAATGCCCACCTGGCAGCGTTTTCGCGCTCAACTTGCCGACCACCTGATTCTGATCGCCGGCTCGCTCCTGATGGCCCTGCCGGTCTTTTCCCTCTTTGCCGCGACGACCCATGACGGCGGTCCGATCCGGCCGCGGCTCGACCTCGGGGGCAGCACGATCGACAATTACAGTGCCTTCCTCACGGCAGGTTCCGGCTTCTCCGGCGACATCACCGCCGTGTCGATGTTGTGGAATTCCTTCCTGCTCGGCGCCGGATTCGCCGGACTGAAAGTCATCCTGTCGCTGCTGGCCGCCTATGCCCTGATCTATTTCCGCATCCGCTTCGCCAGTGCGATCTTTGCCGTCCTGTTACTCACCCTGCTCCTGCCGCTGGAGTCCCGTTTTCTGCCGACCTACGCCGTCGTCTCCGAACTCGGTCTCGTCAATACGGGCGCCGGCCTGATCCTGCCGCTGGCGGCCTCCGGCCTCGGGACGCTGTTTTTCCGCCAGTTTCTTCTGACCGTGCCCGACACGCTGCTGGAATCGGCGAAGCTCGACGGCGCGGGTCCATTGAAGTTCTTCAAGGACATCCTTCTGCCCTTGTCGCTGCCCACTGCCGCGGCGCTTTTCCTGGTGCTCTTCGTGACCGGCTGGAACCAGTACCTGTGGCCGGTGATGGTCACTTCCGAGGAAAGCGCCTACACGGTGGTGCGCGGCCTGCAGTTTTTTGGCACCGCAAGCCCGCGTGGCGCGATGCTGGCCGTCCTTGCGGTTCTGCCGCCGGCCGTGCTTGTCATATTGTTTCAACGTCACGTGGTTAGAGGCCTGTTCGACGGATCGCACTGATCCGGCGGCTGTCTTCAGCCCGCAACCAGCCCGGAAAGGCACGAGTTTCATGGCATTTGAAGCGATCCTGTTCGACTGCGACGGTGTTCTGGTCGATTCGGAGAAAATCTATGTCGAGGTGGAACGCGAGCATCTGGCCCGGATCGGGCTCGACTATGCGCTGGACGACTACATGGTGCGGTTCCAGGGTCTTGGCGGCCCCGATTTCTGGGCGGCCCTCGACCGCGACCACCGAGCCCTCGGCAAGGGCCCGCTTCCCGGGACTTTCGGTCCCGAGCTGGACGCCGCAACGCTCGAGCGCCTGACAAGGGATCTGACGGAAATCGTTGGCATCAAGCAGCTCCTGGACGCGCATCGCGGTCCGCGCGCGGTCGCCTCCTCGTCCCGCCTCGAACGGCTGGTCCAGAAGTTGCGTCAAACCGGACTTTTTCCCTATTTCGACCCGCATATCTATTCCGGCGAGCAGGTCCAGAACGGCAAACCCGCCCCGGACCTCTTCCTTTTCGCCGCGGAAAAACTCGGCGTCGATCCGGCCCGTTCCCTGGTGATCGAGGACAGTTCCAACGGTGTCAGGGCAGGCCTTGCGGCCGGCATGACCGTCTGGGGGTTCGTCGGCGGCGGCCACAGCCACGATGGCCACGCCGAACAGCTGCTGGCCGCCGGCGCCCACCGGGTCGTCGACAGCCACGACAATCTCGCCGCCCTGCTGCGCAGCGATAACACGGCGGCGTAGAACGTTGCCGGTCAGCGCCCAGAGCATTTCTCGACAATATCGGATCATTTGATGAGGAATTCCAGCTCACTCGGCCAGGCGTGTCGCGCAGCGCGATGCGGTGCATCGTGCAAGCGGCGCAACGACGACGATGGGCCGGAATTTCTCACCCAGGACAGGCAGAAGACATTGGAATACAAAGGTGAATTGGGCCGGGCGATTTTGCCCTCTGGCGTCGTTGGCTTGCCCTTGTGGTGGGGCGCACCAAGTCGGACAAACCGCCTAGCCATAGGCCAAAATCGCCGCGGTCAAATGATTCAATATCGTCGAGAAACGCTCTAACGCCCGAGATCTTGCTCCGGGTTGGCACTGATCCTGTGGATCGACAGGTCCGCCCCGCGATGCTCTTCCTCGGGCGTGAGCCGCAGACCCGTGAGCGCCTTCAGAAGACCGTAGACCAACAAGCCGGCCCCGAGCGCATAGGCGACACCGAGAACGGTTCCGACGATCTGCGCGAGCGGCGAGACCCCTCCGAGCCCGCCGAGTGCCTCCAGCCCGAAGACCCCGGCGGAAATGCCGCCCCAGGCGCCGCAGATGCCATGCAGCGGCCAGACGCCGAGCACGTCGTCGATTTTCAGCTTGTTCTGGCAAATCTCGAAGCCGATGACGAACAGGCCGCCGGCGACGCCGCCAACCACGAGGCTGCCGACCGGATGCATGATGTCGGAACCTGCGCAGACCGCGACAAGACCGGCCAGGGCGCCGTTGTGGACAAAGCCCGGATCGTTCCGCCCGACCATGAGCGCAACCAGGATGCCACCGACCATGGCCATCAGCGAATTGATCGCGACCAGACCGGAGATGTTTTCCAGCGAGGCGGCCGTCATCACGTTGAAGCCGAACCAGCCGACACAGAGCATCCAGGATCCCATGGCGAGCCAGGGCAGCGAAGACGGCGGAATGCCGACGGGCCGGCCGTTGCGGTCATAGCGGCCAAGGCGCGCACCCAGCAGCAGAACGGCACCGAGCGCGATCCAGCCGCCAACGGCATGAACGACGACGGATCCTGCGAAATCGTGGAAACCGGCGCCGAAAGTGGCTTCCAGCCAGCCCTGTAGGCCGTAGTTGCCGTTCCAGACCAGGCCCTCGAACACGGGATAGACGATACCGACCACGGCAACGGTCGCCAGACATTGCGGCCAGAACTTCATCCGTTCGGCGATGCCACCCGAGATGATCGCCGGGATGGCGGCGGCAAAGGTGGTCAGGAAGAAGAATTTCACCAGCGTCAGGCCCTGCAGTTCAAAGCCTTCGCCGCCGCCGGTGAGCGTTGCAGCATTCACCAGGAAGGTGGTGCCGTAGGCAATTGCATAGCCGACGAAGAAATAGGCGACCGTCGACAGCGCGAAATCGACCAGGATTTTCACCAGCGCGTTGACCTGGTTCTTCTGACGCACGGTACCGACTTCGAGAAAAGCAAAGCCGCCATGCATGGCAAAGACGAGAATAGCCCCGACGAGGACGAAAAAGACGTCCCCGCCAACCCCAGATGCGTTCATTGTGACCCCCAGTTAGGCATTTTGCCGATTGTTTATGCGTTCAGGAGCCTTGCCCATACAAACTGCGTGCCAAATGGGCAAAATCAGGCAAAATGCGCAGCTTTCCGCCGAATCCTTGAGCAGGCACATGTGGTCCATGCCGGCAGACGGTGAAATCTCAGCCTAATTGTTGGTCAAGTGATCGAATATTGAGCAGGGTGAAGGCGGGAGTCCCGGCACAAAAAAGAGCCCGGGGTTGCCCCCGGGCTTTCCAAGTTTGCGGTCTGAGCCAATAGACCGCCTGGGAGATTTTGCTGCAGCGCTTGCTTTAGAAGCGCTGCGAACCGGTTCCGAATTCCGGATAGGCTTCGACGCCGATTTCGACCTTGTCGAGACCGAGGGCTTCTTCTTCCTCGGAGACCCGGATGCCCATGGCAACCTTCAGGATCATCCAGACGACCACGGATGCAACCAGTGTGAACACGCCGTAAGCCGCGATACCGACGATCTGGGTGCCCCAGGAGGCATCGCTGTTGGACAGCGGCACGATCAGCGTGCCCCAGATACCCGCCAGCAGGTGAACCGGAATGGCACCGACGACGTCGTCGATTTTCAGCTTGTCGAGCATCGGCACGGCGAACACCACGATCACGCCACCGACGGCACCGATGAAGACTGCCTGCCACACGTTCGGCGCAAGCGGCTCCGCGGTGATGGAGACCAGACCGGCCAGGGCGCCGTTGAGAGCCATGGTCACGTCGACTTTCTTGTAGAGAACCTGGGTGAGGATGACAGCGGCGACAACACCTGCAGCAGCGGCCATGTTGGTGTTGGCGAAGATGCGGGAGATGTCGGACACGTCACCGATCGTGCCCATGGCAAGCTGGGAGGCGCCGTTGAAGCCGAACCACCCCAGCCACAGGATGAACGTGCCGAGCGTTGCCAGCGGCATCGAGGAGCCCGGGAACGGGTGTACGGAACCATCCGCGCCGTATTTTCCCTTACGCGCACCGAGGATGATTGCGCCGGCAAGTGCAGCCCAGCCACCAACGGAGTGAACCAGCGTCGATCCGGCGAAGTCGGAAAAGCCCATTTCGGAGAGCCAGCCGGCACCCCACTGCCAGGAGCCAGCAATCGGGTAGATGAAACCGGTCAGGACAACGGTGAAGATCAGGAACGGCCACAGCTTGATGCGCTCGGCGAGCGTGCCGGAGACGATCGAAGCGGTGGTTGCACAGAACACCATCTGGAAGAACCAGTCGGAAGCCGTGGAATAGCCCGTGTCGAGCGCATTGCCGCCGACCTCGTCGAACGCATAGGGACCGAAGGAGCCGATGAACCCGCCATCGACGCCGGTATACATGAGGTTGTATCCGGTGATCCAGAACATCAGGCCCGCGATGGAATAGAGGGTGACGTTCTTCACGCACTGCATGGACACGTTCTTGGACCGGACCAGACCGGCTTCCAGCATGGCGAAGCCCGCGGCCATCCACATCACCAGGAAACCGCCGATCAGGAACAGCAGCGTGTTGAAGATATAGGCGACTTCCGGCGACACGGCCGGAATTTCCGGAGCAGCTGTTGCATCCTGAGCAAGCACGGGCAGAGCCGAGAGACCCAGCAAGGCCAGCGACGTCGCGCCCTTAGCGACTAGTTTTTTCATGATACGTTTCCTTACCTAAATCACAGAGCTTCAGCGTCGGTTTCGCCGGTGCGGATGCGCACGGCCTGATCGATCGAGTGAACAAAGATCTTGCCGTCGCCGATCTGGCCGGTCTTGGCAGCGCTCGAAATCACGTCGACGACTTTTTCGACGGAGGCAGCATCCACAGCGACTTCGATCTTCAGCTTCGGCAGGAAGCTGACGGCATATTCGGTGCCGCGATAGATTTCTGTGTGCCCCTTCTGGCGGCCATAGCCCTTCACTTCTGTCACCGTCAGCCCCTGGACGCCGATGCCGGTCAGGGCATCACGCACTTCGTCGAGCTTGAACGGCTTGATGATGGCCATCACTATTTTCATTGCTCGTTCCATTCCCCTTCTTAACGCCCCTTCCCGTCGAAGAAGCTCGCCCGACCGCCCCGAAACTGCGCCCGATTGCTTCCCCTCTGGAAGGTTCTGTTCGGGTCTTCGGCATCGCCATGTCAGATGGCTCCGGGCCGGTGTCGCCCCTTCCTAATCAAGGACCGTGCCAACTCGGCAATTTCCCTGGACAATCGGCGGAATCGCGGGGATTCCGCATCGCTTTGCCATTTGGATCGGAGAGCATGGAGAAAGGGAATGGCGGCTTTTGAGGCAATTTTTCTGCACATTTTTTAACCAAACACCGAGCAGTAGGTCAAAAAATGTGCATAAATCCGCAGCTTCAGGCCGACGCACAAAATAGCGGCAGCCAAGTCGGCTCATTCGTTAACGAGAAATGAAGAGGCGCGCACCGAACGGGCTGTCCGATCGCTTATACCAACCTCAACAAACTGGAACCGGTCTGACCGCGTTTGGGGGCTGTTCGGCGTGGACCGGGTTGCAGGGCGTTATGGTTTATCGTCCAAGACCTGCAGCGCAGCAGAACAGCCCCCAAACGCGCCCCCGGGTGGCCTGTTTCAGGCCCGCCGGACTGCGTTGTCGGCAAACCGGAACAGCGCCATCAGATGGGTTCGTATTTATTGAGGTTGGTATTACCGGATCTCGGCAGGATTTGGCGCGGAAGCTGTCAGCGATAGCCCGGCAGGGGGCGTCTCAGGCGGAAAAGCCGCCGCTTTCCAAATAGGCGATTTCCTCGGACGTCGACTTGCGGCCAAGAATGGCATTGCGGTGCGGGAACCGGCCGAAGCGGCGGATCACATCCAGATGGATCAGGGCGTAGTGATAGGCTTCCATGTCGCCGAGCACGCGGCACAGGTCGACGCATTTTTCCTGATGCGCCATGTCTTCGGCATGCTCGAAAGGCAGATAGAAGAAATGCCTGGCATTTTTCGGAAAGGCGCGGTCGAAGCCATGGGCCAGCGCATATTCGGCGATGGAGACGGCCTTTGCGTCGCCGGAGAACGCGTCGGGCGTGCCCCGAAAGACGTTTCTCGGCATCTGATCGAGCAGCAGGATCAGCCCCAGCGCCCCGTCTGCGGTTTGCGCCCAGTCGTCCAGCCTGCCGGCGATGGCCTCACCGGTGGCCCCGAGGAACCGTTCGCGGCAGAGGCTGTCGAATGCGTCACCGCCTGCAAACCATTTCGATGCCCCCGCCTGCCACCAGAAATCAAGGACATCGAGGGGCGAAAGCGGCCGGTCGGTCATGGATCCACCTGTTTAAACGGAATGCGATAGCAGTACGGATGCTACCTGTAAGGATCACTTGCCCGCCGTCAAGGCGCCGCAGGCAAGCGTCTTCCAGTTGACCTGGTACTCCAGCGTCTGCGCTTCAAGAAAGCCTTCCGCTTCCAGCACGGCCATCTCCCGCTTGAAGGCTTCGACGAGGTCCGGATCCGTGCCCCTGCTGAAGACCGCCCAGAGCGGGCTTGCAAGCTCCTCGACGAAAATCACCGGCTGCAGCTTGCTGCCGTCATATCCCTGCTTGCAGGCGCTTGCTTCGGCCAGAAAGCCGGTCAGCGGCAACAGGTCGATCCGCTCCAGGTAAAGCATCTCGATGCCCTGGTGAAAATCGGTGATCGGCACAAGCTTGTCGGTTTCTTCAAAACCGAGCTGATTGAGATGGACGAGCAGGTTGCTGCCGTCCTGGACGCCGATGCGAACATCGAGCGTGCGCAGGTCCTCGAGCCGATCGACCTCGATCTTCGGCCGGGTCGACAGCTGGTAGAAATATTGTCCATAAGGCGAAACCTCTCCGAGCCAGTGGTACTTGTCTTCCCGCTCCGATGTACGCGACAGCGAAAAAAACAAAACGTTCGGAACGGTTTCGGCGAGGAGCATGGCCCGTTTCCACGGCAGGAACTCGTAGGCGCCAATGGTGACGGGCAGGGACTTGTTCACCCGGTCGGCAACGGCAAGCATATAGGCGCTCACATAGCCGTCCGGCGTCCCGTTGTTGTCCCACTGCAGCGGTGCGAAGTTCTGGGTGACGATCTGGATTTCGGCAGCCTCGCTCCGGGCAGGAAGCCAAGCAATGACCAGTGCTGCCATGGCAAGAACCGCGAAGTTCCGGATTGCCATTCTCATTTGCCTACCCTGTCCTGTCCCGAACGCCGCCCCCAAGAACCACCCCGGAAGCCGACGCGGATGGCTCCCGCAGCAAAGCTCGGCCTTGGGAACGTGTTTGTTGGTTCCGGCCACGATCATTCTGATACCGGATTTCTGCCCCTCACGTCCTGCCATACGGTCTCACGCCGAGCCTGCGTCAAACTCGGCAATCAGACTAGTTTTGAACTCCTAATCTTGTATGAATGCAGGTCCGGAGGCGGTTTGGATGCGCCCTCCAGTGTTTGTCCATTTGTCTGGAGACATGCGTGACGTCAGAAACGACGCTCGACCTGAAAGGTTTGAAATGCCCGTTACCCGTCCTCAAGACGCGCAAGGCCTTGACCCGGCTTGCCGCGGGCGACCGTTTGACGGTGCTGACGACGGACCCGATGGCCGAAATCGACATTCCGCATTTTTGCAGCGAAAACGGCCACACGCTTGTTGAATCCGAGCGGCTGGAAGACGGGCACCGTTTTCTGCTTGCCAAGGGTGGCTGAACTTTCCGCTGACTGATGCCGGATCCCTTCAGACGGAGCGCCAGGGCGCTTTAACCAGATCGTATGCTGCTCTACCCGGCGATCCGGTCGATCGCTTCGGCAAGATCAAGGTCGAGCTGGGTGAGGCCGCCGGCGTCATGTGTCGCGAGCGTGATGTCGACGCTGCGATAGACATTGGACCATTCCGGATGATGGTTCATCTTTTCCGCGACGAGGGCCACCTGCGTCATGAAGCCGAAGGCCTCGCGGAAGTTGCGAAAGCGGAACGATTTCGAAATCGCTTCCCTGCCCTCGCACAGATGCCAGTCCTTCAGCTGATTGAGGCCCGCGGCGCGGTCTTCGGGTTTCAGTCTTTCGGCCATCCGATCCTCCCTGGAGCTCTTTCTGGTTTTAATCTAGGGCTGTGACAGGCCCAAGGCGATTGCTTTTCACGCCGAATGACGCCAACGTTGCGGCGCTTGCATGCGGGAAGAATGCCTTGATCCAATCCGTCCTCTTTGTCTGCCTTGGCAACATCTGCCGTTCACCGCTGGCGGAAGGCGTTTTCCGGACACTGGTGGAAGAAGCAGGTCTCGGCGGGCGATTTCACATAGATTCGGCCGGAACCGGCGCTTGGCATGCGGGCAACCCGCCCGATCCGCGCTCGATCGAGATCGCCGCCCGCAACGGCATCGACATTTCCGCCCAAAGGGCGCGCCAGGTGCGGCCGGAGGATTTTCACCGTTTCGGCACCGTCATCGCCATGGACCGGGACAACCTTGCGGCGTTGACGGCGAAGGCGGCTGGAGGCCCCGCGGATCTCAGGCTTCTCCTGGAAACGCCGCCGCGCGATGTCCCCGATCCCTACTACGGCGGTGCGGACGGCTTCGACACTGTCTACCGGCTGGTCCGGGCCGGCGGCGAAACATTGCTGGCGCGCTTGACGCCTGCCTGATGACGATAGCTCTGGTTGGGACCAGGCGTTCATAAATCCGTCTCACTGACTGCTGTATCTGTGGTTGTCGCGTTCGATTCCCTGGCGAAAACATGAAACTCCTGTGGTGGACCCTTGCGGCGGTGCTGATCCTTGCCGGCCTGGCGACGGTCTGGCTGCCGATACCGACCGGCGTCCCGCTGCTGGCGCTCGGCATGATCGTCATTATCGGCACCAGCCGCGGCGCGGCGCGCATGCTGCGCAGCCGCAGGCGCAAGACGCCGCGCCTGAACCATGCGTTTACCTGGGTGGAAGACCGGTCGCCGCTGAAATTCGCCCGGATTCTGAAACGAACGCGGCCGCGCAACAGATAAAAGCCTATCTTCCGGCTGCGAGGTTCCGACCGCCCTCAGTTTTCCGAAAAGATCCGCCGCGCACCCCGCAGGGCCTGCCGCAGGCGCACGGCCAGCCGCTGGACGATCCGCTGCAGACGGCGCCCCTTTACGGTGAACCATTCGTCCAGTTGGCGGTCGCTCACAAGCGGAGGCGTCCTGCGATAGATCAAATGATATATGCCAAGGATCAGGAGCAGAGTCAGCCCCCAGGAAATCAGCGTATCGGACACGAAGTGCCCGCCAAAGGCGATCCGGTTGACGGACAGGATCAGCCCGAGCGGCAGGATGAAGGCCAGAAGGGGCTTGCGCCAGGAGGCCGGCACCAGAAAGGCGACCGCCACCAGCCACATGGCGGCCGATGCTTCGCCGGAGACGAAGGAACAGTTGCTGTCGCAGTAATCTGTGATTTTCCACACCGGCTGGAACGGCAGATCACCGCCGAATTCCTCGATGTTGCGCGGTCGCGGCCGTCCCCAATTGTCCTTCAGGATCATGTTGACCAGAACGCCGGGCCCAAGGATCAGCGTCGACAGCAGGAACAGCGGCTGGCGCAGCGGCATCAGCGGTGGACGGCCCGGAACCAGCAGCTTGATCACCAGGACCGAGACCGAGACGATCGCGATCACCCGGACGAGAAACGGTCCGAGGTGGCGCACATCGCGCAGGAAGTCGACATTTTCCGCCGCAAATCCTGCGCTGCCGAAATAGAACAGGCTGCTCACCCACGGATCGATGCCCGGGAAAGACAGAAAAAACAGAGACACCGCGCAGACATAGACTGCCGTCGCGACCATCGGACGGTGTATACACCAGACGGTCAATTTGCTCAGGATCGACTTCGGAATATGCTTAACAGGACGGGATTGCCTCATGGCTGCTCTTTAACGCATTCGGCAGTCCTATCCAATCCCCTCCTTGCGGCCGTCCGGCGCGGGAAGTTGCGGAGTTTCGGACTGTGCCAGAAAATATGCCGCCCGCGCATCGCGACCGCACGAATATCGTGTCATTGCGGCCGGACACCCGTCCGGTGCTGGCATTCTGGTATGAATTCGCTTCCACTTACAGCTATCTGTCGGCAATGCGGATCGAAACACTGGCGCGGGACTATGACGTCGCCATTGCGTGGCGCCCTTTCCTGCTGGGACCGATCTTCAAGAAACAGGGTTGGTCGACCTCGCCCTACAATCTCTATCCCGCCAAGGGTCGCTACATGTGGCAGGACGTGGAACGGCAATGTGCCCGTTACGGAGTCCCCTTCAGCCTGCCGGATCCTTTTCCGCAATCAGGGCTTCTGGCGGCGCGCATTGCCCATGCGGGCAGGGAAAAGCCGTGGATCGGCACCTTCACGCGAGGTGTCTTTGTCGCCGAATTCGGCCAGGGTCTGGACATATCTGACGAAGCGCTGATGGCCGAACTGCTGCTGGAAGCCGGCGCGCCGGCGGTTGAGGCTCTCGCGGACGCCCAGTCCCGCGAGATCAAGATCAGCTTGCGTGCCGCCGTGAGCGAAGCGGAACAGCTCGGAATTTTCGGGGCACCCAGCTTCGTTGTCGCCAATGGCGACCTCTATTGGGGTGACGACCGGCTCGAACAGGCACTTGAGGCAGCACAGGCCGGCACGACAACTGGTTAGATATTGCCGACCCTAACAAGCAGAAACCCCGTGCGATGGCACTGAACCGGTTTGCCGGCAAGGCGCGTTGCGCCGGGCGGCGTGGCTGGCCGTTCAAGCGGCGCAATGCAGCCCGGCTGGTGGGAAGAGGCCACACGAGGTGCGTGCTTGGGGGACAGATCGGTTCCTGCTTGTTGAGATTGATATAAGCTCAGCCGGCGGAATTCCGGCTGGCGCTCACCTTTTCCATCGTCTCGAAGAGGGTCACTGGAGAGAGCGGCTTTGTCAGGACCGCCTCGAACCCTGCCTCCCGCAGACGCTTGTCGCCGACCGATTCCAGCGCCGCCGTCACCGCAATCAACGGCACGGTGCCCGCTTCGCCGAGCGCGCGCAGCTCCACGGCGGTTTCAAGTCCGCTCATGCCCGGCATATGCAGGTCGAGCAGAACCGCATCATAACGATCCTTTTGGACGAGGCCGACGGCCTGTTCTCCGGAGCGGGCGATATCGGCGGAGATGCCGAAGGATTCCAGGAGGGCCGACAACAGGCGGCAGTTGGTCTCGTTGTCGTCGACAATGAGAACATGCGCCGAAAGTGGACCGGTTCGGGCTGTCTTCCGTTCCGCTTCGGCAACAGCAGCGCAATCCGCCTGCCCGGCGAGGCGATCGGCATCGACGGGGATCTCGACGTCGAACCGGCTGCCGCCGCCTTCCGGGGCACTGAAGGCAAGGCGGCCGTTCATGTTGCGCACCATCTGGTCCGTGCCCCACAGACCCAGTCCTGTTCCCGGACCGGCCTCGCGCCCGTGCCGTCCGCGCACGAATGGCCGGAACAGCCGGATCCGGTCGTCCGGGTCGATGCCCGGGCCGCTGTCGGTGACCGAGATCCGGATACGGTCCGGACCGGCACCGGCGAGTTCGACGTGGATGCCGCCACTGGCAGTATATTTGACCGCATTGTCGATCAGGCTCGTGATTACCCGCCGCAGCATGCCCGCCTTGATGATCCATACGTCGCCGAGACTGCCGGCGATCGAAACGTTGAAGGCAAGCCCCTTTGCGCTTGCCGCGATCCGGAAGAGATCGGCAACCTCACGGACGATATCGGCGATGCAGCCTGGTGCGCCGTCCGTTTCGACCGCCGGATCGACGGCCGCGACCAGTTCCCCAGTCATCTGCGTCAACGCGTCGATGGACCGGATCAGGATGGACAGCTGTTCCTTCTGGCTGTGCTCAAGCGGCCCCGTGCCGATCAGTTCCGCGGTGAGGCGCATGGCGGCCAGGGGTGTTCTGAGATCATGGGCCAGAAGCGCAAGTTCGACGCTTTTCTCGTCTTGATCTGCCATGCGGCCCGTCGTCCTTGCCGAAACTGGGTCTGCCCGGCCTTGCCAGGCGGGCGTCAAAAAGCCAAGTTGCTGAGAATCGTGTTACCCCGGCGGCTGGCCGCTGTCCATCCGGTCCGCGCCCGCACGTCCTTCAACCCCTTCTCGAAACAGCCACCGGCTGCCGGTTTCCATGCTTGCACAGACCTTTTCAATCGTTGCTCCGGTATTCGTCCTGATCGGCATCGGCTATGTCCTGGCGAAATTCCGCGTGCTTCAGGAAGCGGCCAGCGAAGCGCTCGGCCAGTTCGTCTATGTGGTCGCGATACCGATCCTGATTTTCCGCAGCCTGATCAATGCGGACCTGAGTTCGGGCCTGCCACTGGCCCTTTGGGCGACCTACTTCACCGGTGTCGGCTGCGCATGGCTGATCGGTGCGCTGATGATCCGCAAACTGTTTGCCCGGGACGCACGGGCGGGGGCGATCGGCGGAATTTCCGCGGCCTTCGCCAATACGATCATGGTTGGGCTGCCGCTCGCCGCCGCGGTCTATGGCGACGAGGGCCTTGTCCCGGTTCTTCTGATCATCTCGATCCACCTGGCGGTGATGACGGTACTGATGGCGATGGCCATGGAGCGCGCGGCGGCCGTCGATCAGGGGACGCAACAGCCTCCAGTCGGATTGCTTCTGAAGGGCGCCGCCAGAAGCCTCATCCGCAATCCGCTGGTGATTACCATTCTCGCCGCGTTCGCATGGCGGTTTACCGGCTTGAATATTCCGGAGATCGGCATGGATGTCCTCAGCCGGATTGCGGGCACTGCGCTGCCGCTGGCGCTCCTGTCGCTCGGCATGAGCCTGGTTCAGTACGGCATGCGCGGCAATGTGCTGCCGGGACTGCTTCTGAGCGTGATCAAGATCGCGGTGATGCCGATGATCGTCTTTATCGCCGGTGCTTTCGTTTTCGGCTTGCCGCCGCTGTGGACAGCGGCTGCGACGCTGACCGCAAGCTGCCCGACCGGCGTCAACGCCTACATTTTCGCCAACCGCTACGGCACCGGCCATGCGATGTCCGCCAATGCGATCACCACGACGACGCTCTGCGCCATCGTCACCACGAGCCTGTGGGTCTGGTTCCTGGATCAGTGGTTCGGGCTCGGCCTGCGCTGAAGAAACAAAGCCTCAGAGACCGATCCGCCGGCGCAGCTCCGCATGGGTCATCCCGGCGGCACGCAGCGAGCGCAAACTCGTGTCCTGGTTGGACTTGGAAAGTTTGCGGCCGTCCTCACCCGGGATCAGCCGGTGATGCCGGTAGACCGGCGCCGGCAACCCCAGAAGTTCCTGCAGGAGCCGGTGCACGCTGGTAGCGTGATAGAGGTCCTGTCCGCGAAGCACGTCCGTTATGCCTTGGCGTGCGTCGTCGACAACCACGGACAGGTGGTAGCTGGTCGGCGTTTCCTTGCGCGCCAGCACCACATCGCCCCAGGCCGCCGGATCGGCTGCCACGGTCGCGGGCGGAGCGAAGAGAGCCTCGCCCTCCGAACCCGCCTCGATCCAGGAAAGTTCAGTATCGGCCCGCACCAGCGCTTTTTTCATGTCGAGTCGCAAGGCAAAAGGCGCGTCGCTTGCGGCGCGTGAGCGGCATTCGGCTTCGGAAAGCACCGCCCGGTCGCCCGGATAGAGCGGGGCGCCGTCCGGATCGCGCGGCCACGGCCTGCCCTTGACCTCCTCTGCAGCGACATGCGCCTTGATCTCGGCCCGCGTCAGATAGGCCGGATAGACCAGACCCATGTCCTGCAGCCGCTCCAGCGCCGCGCGGTAGAAGGCAAAGGATTGCGACTGGCGCAGAAAAGGCTCGCTCAGCGGTACGTTGAGCCAGGCAAGATCCTCAAGCATGTCGCGTTCCAGTTCCGGCGTGCAGCGTGTCTGGTCGATATCCTCCACCCGCACCAGAAACCTGCCGCTCAGGGCTACGGCAGCGCGGGTGTTCAGGAGCACGGAAAGGGCATGCCCGAGATGCAGATGCCCATTGGGCGAGGGAGCAAAGCGGAAGACGGGCTGGGTCATCGGGTCGGCAGGTATCGCTTGACGGGCCAGGACGGGATCGTTCAAGTCCTACCTATCATTCCGGGGCAGCCGTGCAAGCGCCCTTTGATCCGTTCCCTGCCCCTTGCAACACCGGGTCCGACCCATGAAGCCGATTGCCACCGATGACGACATCCAGGAAGGCCTGACGGCTCTGCGCGCCGCTGATCCGCGCCTGGTGCCGATTGCCGAACTGGCTGGCCCCATTCCCTTGAGACGGCGCGCGGCGGATTTCGAGGGCCTCGCCCACATCATCACGGGCCAGCAGGTCTCGGTTGCGAGTGCCTCGGCGATCTTTGCAAGGCTCCAGGCGCTGGTCGTACCACTGACGGCAGCGCGGCTTCATGGGTTTTCCGATGCGGACCTTGCCGGTGCCGGCCTGTCGCGGCCAAAGATCCGGACGCTGCGTGCGCTCACCGAAGCCTGTCTCGGCGGACTTGACCTTGGCGCGCTTGCCGAAGCCCCGGCGGAGGAAGCCCAAGAGCGTCTTTGTGCCATAAAGGGGATCGGCCGCTGGACCTCGGATATCTTCCTGCTCTTCTGCGCCGGCCATCCGGACGTTTTCCCGAGCGGCGATCTGGCGCTTCAGGTCGCGGTGCACGAGGCCCTCGGCCTGCCCGAGCGGCCCGCGCCCAAAACGCTCGACACCATTGCGCAAGCCTGGACGCCGCACCGCGCCGTCGCCGCCCGCCTGTTCTGGGCCTGGTACAAGGCGCGGAAGCATGGCCGGGAAACACTGCCGGTCTAGGTGGGGAGGCGTAATTTGAGCTTGAAGCCTGAATGCGGCTCTAGCAGCCGCCTTCGACCATTTCCTCCACGGTCCGCAGCAACAGGTCGATGTCCTGCGGCCGCGACAGCCGGTGATCGCCGTCCGGTACCAGCGAAAAGGTGACGTCATCCTGCCGCAGCGCCTCGACCAGCCGCCGCGCGTGGCTGGCCGGCACGTCCGGATCCAGAGCCCCTTGCAGGATCGTTACCGGAACGCCGACATGGAGCATCCTGCCGAAGAGGAGGTGCTTGCGGCCATCCTCGATCAGCTTGCGCGTGATCACATAGGGCTCGTCGCCATAGGCCGAAAGCTGTTCCCAGCGGCCTTCGCTGAGGATCGTATCGCGGATCTCCTGCGAAAAACGCTGCGTCCACATCAGCTCCTCGGTGAAATCGGTTGCGGGCGCGATCAGCACCAGCCCCTTGATCCGGCCGGTTTCCTTGCGGCTGAGCGCGAGGAGCAGGGCGATCCACCCACCCATGGAGGATCCGACCAGCACGGTTTCACCCGGACAGAAGCGGTCAAACACCGCCTCGGCTTCCGCCAGCCAGTCGGAGACGCAGGCTTCCTCGAACTCGCCCTCCGACAGACCGTGGCCGGAATAGTCGAAACGCACCACCGACCGGCCGGTCTGCGCGCCGAAACCGGCCAGCGCTTCGGCCTTGGTGCCGGACATGTCGGACTTGAAGCCGGACAGCCAGAGCAGACCCGGCTCTCTGCCCGGCATTGCCTGCACCGCGATCCGGCGCTGCCTGCCGCTTTTTCCGACCACGATGAATTGCGGTTCGCTCGCGCCCATATTAAGTCTCTCTTGCCGATTATCGATTTCAGTCAAGCCATTTGGCACAGACGCCCCGTCTTGAAAAGTTTTCCGGAGTTCCCGCTTTGGTTCCCCTGCCGCCCCAGACCACGATCCTGCAAGTGATCCCGGACCTCAATTCCGGCGGCGCGGAGCGCACGACGCTGGATGTGGCGCGTGCGATTGTGGCGGCGGGAGGCACGGCACTGGTTGCGAGCCAGGGCGGACAGCTGGTGGCGGAACTGGAATCCTATGGTGCCGAACATATCGTGCTGCCGGTCAAGACGAAGAACCCGGTGACGCTGTGGAAGAACGCGGCCCGCCTGGCGGATATCGTCTCGGCGCGCAATGTCGGCATAATTCATGCCCGCAGCCGGGCACCCGCCTGGTCGGCCCTTTGGGCGGCGCGGCGCACCAAAACACCCTTCGTCACCACCTACCATGGCACCTACAACCAGTCGAACGCGCTGAAGGGCTATTACAATTCCGTCATGGCACGCGGCGACGCGGTCATCGCGAATTCCGAGTTCATCGCCGGGCTGATCGGTGAGCGGCATGAATTCGCAAAGGGCCGGATCACGGTGATCCAGCGCGGCTCCGATCTGAAGAGCCTGCATCCGGACAATGTCAGCGCCTTGCGCCAGCAGGCCCTCAAGGACGAATGGGGCCTTCCCGCCGGCCGGCCGGTGATCCTGAACGTGGCGCGACTGACCGCATGGAAGGGTCAGCTTGTGGTGATCGAGGCGATGGCGCTCCTGAAGGAGGCCGGCGTCGAAGCTCCGATCGCGATCCTTGCCGGTGACGCCCAGGGACGCGACGCCTATGTCGCCGAACTGAAGAAACTGATTGCCGACAGGAACCTGCAGGACGGGGTCCGGCTGGTCGGCCATTGCGCGGACGTGCCCGCCGCCCTGGCGTTGGCCGATCTTGCCATCGTCGCCTCGACCGAGCCGGAAGCCTTCGGCCGGGCCGCGGTCGAGGCACAGGCTGCCCGCGTGCCCGTGATCGTCTCCGATCTCGGTGCCGTACCCGAGACCGTGCTGGCCCCGCCGGAAATCCCGGAAGATCTGCGCACCGGCTGGCGCGTTCGGCCCGGTGATGCCGGTGCCCTCGCCGAGGCGATCCGCAAGGCGCTTGCGCTCGACGAGGCCGCGCGAACGGAAATGACGGACAGGGCACTCGACCATGTCCGCCGGAATTTTTCCGTCGAAACCATGTGTGCGCGCACGCTCGAGGTCTATCGCAAGGTCCTCGGAGCGCCGGGAGGCCCGGTCTAGGCCGCCCGGATCTGCTGGAGGAAACGGCCGACTTCTTCCCTGAGCAGGCCTGACTGCCGGGTCAGGTCGTCGATGCTTTCCTGCACCTGCCGTGTGGCCTCGCTTGCTTCCACGGAAGCTTCCTTCACCACCTGAATGCTGTCGGAGACGTCCCTTGTGCCGTTGGCCGCCTGGGCAACGTTTTCGGCAACGCTCTGCGTGGTCGCGCCCTGTTCCTCCATTGCCGAGGCAATGGCGGTAGAGGAATGCTCCAGATCACGGATGACAGATCCGATCTTGCCGATTGCGCCGACAGCCGTCTTGGTCTCGACCTGAATCTCGGTCACAAGTTCGGAAATGCTCTCGGTCGCCTTGGCGGTTTCGCTGGCCAGCGCCTTGACCTCGCTGGCGACGACCGCAAAGCCCTTGCCGGCTTCTCCGGCGCGTGCGGATTCGATGGTGGCGTTGAGTGCCAGCAGATTGGTCTGCTCGGCAATGTCGGAAATCATCGAGACCACTTCGCCGATCCGGTCCGCCATGCCGGCGAGCGCGTCCATCTGGCTCGCGGTCTGTGCCACGTCCTGGGCGGCGCTGCGCGAGGCGGCGGAGGCACGGATGACCTGCTGGTTGATTTCGCTGATGGAGGCCGTCATTTCCTCGGCGGCGGAGGCGACCACGCTGACGTTTTCCGTTGTCTGGGAGGAGGCATGCGCTGCGTTCTCGGCGCGCTCGCTGGTGTTCGACGAGACGCGCGACATGGTCTCGGCGCTCTGTTCGAGACTGGCGGCCGTGCTGGCGACGCGCTGGACAATGGCGCCGACGGAGGCATCGAACTGGGTGGCGAGCCTCTCCATGAGATCCCGTTTTTCCTGTTCCGCCCGGGCCGCCTGCGCACTCTGCTCTTCCTCCAGTTCACGGGTGCGGATGGCATTGGTGCGGAACACTTCGACCGCCCGCGCCATGCTGCCGATCTCGCTCTTGCGATCCGTATAGTGAACGTCGACGTCTATTTCACCGCTCGCAAGGCTGTGCATGGTCCCTGTCAGGGAGTTGATTGGCCGGGTGATGCTGCGGCCGATAAGCCAGCCAAGGCCGATCGCCAGTGCCAAAGCAACGAAAGAGACGGTCAGATAGGTGAGACGCGACGAAGCCTGCGCGGTATCCAGTGCCTTTTCCGCAGCCTGCTTGCCGGCATAGGCAGCCTCCGACATCGCCGTCCAGTCCGGAGCGATACGGGCATAGATCTCGTCGGTTCTTTCCAGGGCGGCGTCAATCTCGGCGGCTTTCGCGGCATAGCTCTCGAAGGCGTCCTGATAGGTGTCGAGCAACCTGCCGATTTCCGCCTGTTCTTCGGCTGTCAGGCCGCTTTTTGGCAGCAGGTCGGCAAATTCAGCGCGACGCTTGTCGATCTCGCCGACATACTTTTCAGCGCCGCGCAGCATGAAGTCCTTCTCGTGGCGGCGCATCATCAGCATTTTTACCGTCAGCGCATCGAGATCTGCTGCCTCGAGCTTCTTCTCGACGACTTGTACGGCAGCGCGCAATTCGCCCTGCAGCCCGTTGTTTTCGTCGAGGCCCATCTCCGTAACGCTTTCCGTCAGGATTTCGAACTGCGTCTTGTGCTCGTCCAGCACCTTGCGCAGGCTGACGATATTGCCCCGGATCGGCGCCGACTGCTCCTTGGACTCGACGTCGTTCAATTGCGTTTTGGCCTTCTCGAATTCCGACGCGTACTCCTCGACAAAGGACGTGTCCTTCGTGAGCAGAAAATCCTTCTGGCTGCGCCGCATGTTCTGGGCATGGGCCCGAACCTGCGACACGTAGTAATCCATCTGGGAATATTCGGCGAGATTGTCGATGTCCTTCGAAACGGTCCGCTGGCTGTAGAGCGACGTGCCGAGGAGGACACCGATGGCGACAACGGCGATGGCGGAAAGCGCGCCCACGCGCACGGCGATGGGCAGGTCGGAAAGTAACTTCATATGGGTCTCGTTTGTTTTTGTGTCACTCTTTTCGAGCGCTGCACAGTCGGCCCAGAAGAAGCAAAAGCGATTAATACTCCCTTACGTATTTCTGCTTTCCCAAAAGTCTTTCCGCTAAACCTCAAGTTTATTTTTGAAGGAAATTCAATCCTGACAATATAAACCGCCTCATCTTTGTTCGCCGGCTAAGTTAAAGAGCTGAATCACCGGTGAGCTCTGACGGGAAGCCACGCGGCAGCGACCGAGTAGTGAACCTGCACGGGATCACTGAGTTTGGCGTTCGAAGCCACTACATCAGCAGGCTGCCGCCGGCATGCCGCTGGAAAACCACAAAGGATTTCTCGACAGGCGTGGCCCTGGCGCGCGTGACACGCCCAAGGGAATGCAGGGCCGCGCCCGATCTCCCGGCTCTCCGTTCAGGCGGCGAGCGGATAGGCCTCTTCCACCAGGTAGGGCCCGCCGCCGATGCTGGACTTTGCCGAGAACAGCACGAAGCGGCCGGCAATGAAGGGCTGCGCCTGGAAATTGCCGCGCTCACTCAGCCACCTGGCGACATCCTCGTTGGTCGAGGTCTTGCAGCGGGCGACGGTGACATGGGGTATGTATTTGCGCCGCTCGGCCGGCAGATGCAGCCGCTGGATGATGCGCTCCTGCTCGGCCTGCAATTCGGCAAGCTGGGCCGTCGGCTCGACGCGGGCCCAGACCGCATGCGGCTTGCCGTTGCCGAAGGAACCGAGCCCGTTGAGGCGGATCTCGATCGGCTCGCGGCGGATCCGGTCGAGCGCCTCGGCCACCTCATAGGCGGTGCGGTCGTCGATGTCGCCGATGAAGCGCAGGGTGATGTGGTAGTTTTCCGGATCGATCCAGCGGGCGCCCCGAAGGCCTCCCCGGAGCATCGAAAGCATGAGTGCCGTCTGGGACGGAATCTCAAGGCCTGTAAATAAGCGCGGCATGGGTTTTCCCTCCGCTGTCGCTGATGCTTCCCATGAGGAATCAACTTCATGAAAATCGCAAGACAAAAAACTAAGGCATTGAGATTGCTACTTAAATCGATGTTAACAACTTCAGCCGGCCCAGAAAGTGACCGGACCGGCCGCAGTTCGATATTGATTCTTAGGGCGAGCCTTTGCCGCCCGAAAGCAGGCCTTCACTCACGGAGCCGGATTGCCGAAAACCTGGTGGAGTGCGTCGATTTTCTCCAGAACGTCGCTGCCGAGGGTCAGATCAGCCGCACCGATATCCGTTTCCAGCTGCTCCATTCTCGTCGCCCCCAGGATGACCGAGGTCATGAAAGACCGCGACATGGCGAAGGCAAGTGCCATCTGCGAGGGATCGAGCCCGGCCTCGCCGGCAAGATCCAGATAGGCGTCAACCGCCTCGATGGTCCGCGGATGCTCGTAGCGCTGCAGCCGGTCGAACAGTGTCTTGCGCGCGCCGGCCGGCAGGGCGCCGTTGCGGTATTTGCCCGTCAGGTACCCTTGGGCGAGCGCCGAATAGCCTAGAAGTCCGACATTCTCCCGCCGGGCAATTTCCGCCAGCCCCGTCTCGAAAGTCCGGTTGACCAGCGAATAGGCATTCTGGATCGAGGCAACGCGCGGCAGACCGTAAAGCTCGGAGGCGGCGACATAGCGCATCGTGCCCCAGGAGCTTTCGTTGGAGACACCCACATGGCGGATCTTGCCGGCCTTGACCAGGTCGCCGAGGACTTCCAGCGTCGACTGGATGCTGTTCTCGCCTTCCGCCGGCGCAACATCCGCCCAGCGCGTCGGGTTTGAGCCGAAGCCGGAGACATTCCGGTCCGGCCAATGGATCTGGTAGAGATCGATATAGTCCGTCTGCAGGTTTTTCAGGCTGCGGTCGACGGCAAATTCGATCTGCTCACGGGTCAGGCTGGCCTTGGCCCCGTTTTCGCGGAACCAGTCCATGTCCGTGCGGCCGACGACCTTGGTTGCCATGACCACCTTGTCGCGCTTGCCGGTCTTTTTGAACCAGGTGCCGATGATGCGTTCCGTCCGTCCCTGCGTCTCCTTCTTCGGCGGGATCGGGTAGAGTTCGGCGGCGTCGAAGAAATTGATGCCTTTCTCGAAGGCATAGTCCATCTGGGCATGGCCTTCGGCCTCCGAATTCTGTTCGCCGAAGGTCATGGTTCCAAGACAAAGGGCGCTTACCTGCACATCCGTGCGGCCGAGACGGCGGAGTTCCATCAGGCTATCCTTCAATATTAAAAACGGGGCAAAGCGGAAGCCGGCAGCTTCCGCCCCTGTGGCGAGACCGGTCAGGACGACCGGGCTTTGGCCAAAAGCTCTTCGACTTTCGGCAGAATTCTTTCGACAATGACGGCAACGCCCTTTTCATTCGGGTGCATCCCGTCGTCAAGGTTCAGATCCGGATTGAGCGCGACCCCGTCCAGAAAAAAGGGATAAAGCAAAGTTTCGCGGGTCTTGGCAACCTCTAGATAGATCGGATCGAAGGCGTCGGCATAGTCCGCCCCAAGGTTGCGCGGCGCCGCCATCCCGGCCAGCAGAACCTCGACACCCCGCTCCTTCAGGCGCCGGGCGATCTCGTCGATGTTGGCGCGTGTCGTCTCCGGCGGCAGGCCGCGAAGCGCATCGTTGGCGCCCAGTTCGACGATCGCCGCATCCACGTCCGCATCGACAGACCAGTCCAGTCGGGCAAGGCCTCCGGAGGAGGTGTCGCCTGAAACGCCTGCATTGACCACCTCGACCGAATAACCTTTCTCGGTGAGTGCCTTCTGCAATTGCTCGGGGAAGCCGGCACCCGCGGGCAGCTGGTACCCGGCGGTGAGACTGTCGCCGAGCACGACCAGTTTCAGGTCGGCTGACTGGACGGCTGCGGGGAGCAGAAGCAGAAACAGAAAGGAGAGACTGGCAATAACCCGGTTCACGCTATTCCTCTTTCGCACTGGAAGACGCGTTGCTTCAGGCCCATATGGTCGCAAAACGACCACTTGTCGAGGGCATGTGTCTTATTGGAAGACGATCATGCACCCGCTACAAAGGCCTGCCGATGACGAATTCGACCGCGATCGCCCTGAAAAAAGTCCATCTGACCCTCGGCGAAGGCGCTGGTCGGGTACATATCCTGAAAGGCATCGACCTCAACATCGAAAAGGGAGCGTCCGTCGGCCTCGTCGGCCCGTCCGGTTCCGGCAAATCGACGCTTCTGATGGTGATGGCGGGCCTTGAGCGTGCGGACGAAGGCTCCATCAACGTGGCCGGTGCCGAGCTCGGACCACTGTCAGAGGACCAGCTCGCCCGCTTTCGCGGACGCAATGTTGGCATCATCTTCCAGTCCTTCCACCTCGTGCCCAACATGACCGCCCTGGAGAACGTCGCCGTGCCGCTGGAGCTTGCCGGTGACGCCGAGGCCTTCGAAAAGGCAGCGGCCGAGCTGGAGGCGGTCGGCCTCGGCCATCGCCTGCACCACTATCCGGCCCAGCTGTCCGGTGGCGAACAGCAGCGCGTCGCCGTCGCCCGCGCCCTCGTAGTCGAACCGGAAATCCTGATTGCGGACGAGCCGACCGGCAATCTCGACGAGACCACCGGCGCCCAGATCGTCGATCTGATGTTCACCGCCCAGAAAACCCGCGGCACGACACTGGTGCTGGTAACCCACGACCCTGGCCTTGCCCACCGCTGCGACCGCGTCATCCGCGTTCGCTCCGGTGAAATCGAGGAACCGGAAACGACCGGCCGCGAGAGCGAAGAGGGGATTGTCGCATGAGCGGCTTCGTTGCCGGCTCTGGCCAGGGAAACGCGCAAAGCTTCCGTCTCGCGGCCCGCTTCGCCTTCCGGGAACTGCGTGGCGGACTCAAGGGATTTTACATCTTCATCGCCTGCATCGCCCTGGGGGTCGCCGCCATTGCCGGCGTCACTTCGGTTTCCCGCGCCCTCACGGAAGGCATTTCGCGGGAAGGCCAGGCGATCCTCGGCGGCGATCTCGATTTCTCGCTCATTCACCGGCAAGCCGATCCCGAACAGCTCGCCTTTCTGCAAACCCTCGGCGACGTCTCCCGGGTCGCGACCCTCAGGGCGATGACGAGACGAACGGATGGTGCCGATCAAGCCCTGGTCGAGCTGAAGGCCGTCGACACGCCCTATCCGCTCTACGGCGAAATCCTGCTTGCCTCCGGCGAGCCGCTCGCGGCCGCCCTTGACCTGAAAGACGGACTTTACGGTGCCGTTGCGGACCCGTCTCTGCTGGCCCGGCTCGACCTGCAGGTGGGCGATACCCTGTCGCTCGGCCGCGCCACCTTGCGCATCGCCGGCACGATCGCCTCGGAACCCGACAAGCTGGCCGGCGGCATGGAATTCGGCCCCCGGCTGCTGATCTCCGATGCAGCCCTGCCCGACACCGGCCTGGTGCAGCCGGGCAGCCTGATCCGCTGGCATTACAGGGTGAAGATCACTCCTTTTCCGAGCCTGGAAACGCTCGAAACGGTAATTGCAGAATCCAAGTCGGCCCATCCCGATGCCGGCTGGCGGATCCGCTCCCGCGCAAATGCCGCCCCCGGCCTGCAGCGCAGCATCGACCGGTTTTCCCAGTTCCTCACCCTGGTCGGGCTGACGGCCCTGGTCGTCGGCGGGGTCGGCGTCGCCAACGCCATCCGCGCCTATCTGGAGACCAAGCGCGACGTCATCGCCAGCTTCAAGTGCCTCGGCGCGACCGGCGGTTTCGTCTTCCGTATCTATCTGGTGCAGATGCTGGTCCTCGCCCTGATCGGCATCGCCGCCGGCCTCGTCATAGGCGCGCTGATACCGTTTGCCGCCAGTGCGGCGCTGGCCTCCGTCCTGCCGGTGAAACTGGTCGCCGGCATCTACCCGTCCGAACTGGTTCTCGGGCTGGTCTATGGCCTGCTGACGGCGCTCGCCTTCGCACTCTGGCCGCTTGGCCGTGCCCATGACGTGCCGCCGACGGCCCTCTTCCGCGACATTGTCACGGGCGGCGTGAAATTGCCGCGCAAGCGCTATCTCGTTGCCACCACCGTCACCGTGCTTGCCCTTGCCGCCATCGCGATACTGCTCGCCGGCGACAGGCGCATGGCGGGCGTCTACGTGGCCGCGTCCGCCGGAGCCTTCATCCTGCTGGTGCTGGTCGCCCGCGCCATCATGGCCATTGCCCGCCGCATGCCGAGCGTGCGCTCCACCGAGCTGCGCCTTGCCATCGCCAACATCCATCGTCCCGGCGCACTGACCCCGTCAGTCGTGCTGTCGCTCGGGCTCGGCCTCTCGCTGCTGGTCGCGCTCGCCCTGATCGACGGCAACCTGCGCCGCGAGCTGACCGCCACCATCGCCGACCAGGCGCCGAGCTTTTTCTTCATCGACATCCAGAGCACGGAACGCGATGCCTTCGAAGCTCTCTTGAAGACGGAGGCGCCGAAGGGAAACCTTGAGAGCGTGCCCATGCTGCGCGGCCGCATCGTGCGCCTCAACGACACAGCAGCTGAGGATTTCCAGCCGGCCCAGGAAGGCTCCGACTGGGTGCTTCGCGGCGATCGCGGCATCACCTACTCGACCGTGCTGCCGGAGAATTCGAAGCTGGTGAAGGGCTCCTGGTGGCCGGATGACTACAGCGGCATACCCCTGATTTCCTTCGACGCGGAAGCGGCGACGGATCTCGGCCTGAAGATCGGCGACCGCATCACCGTCAACGTCCTCGGCCGGGAGATAACGGCCGAGATCGCCAATCTGCGCGAAGTGGAGTGGCAGTCGCTGGCAATCAACTTCGTCATGGTGTTTTCGCCCAACGCCTTTGCCGGTGCACCCCATGCCCACTTGATGACGCTGGGTTGGGACGAGACCGTACCGGCGGAAACCGAACTCGCCCTTCTGAAGACCGTCTCCGGCGCCTATCCGACGGTCACTGCGGTGCGGGTCAAGGACGCCATCGACCAGGTCAACGATCTGGTTGCGCAGCTTGCCTGGGCGATCCGGGGAGCGAGTTCCATCACGCTGATCGCCAGCGTCCTTGTGCTTGCAGGTGCGCTCGCCGCCGGTCACCGCAGCCGGATCTACGACGCCGTCATCCTGAAGACCCTGGGGGCGACAAGAACGCGTCTGATCGTCGCCTATGCTCTGGAATATGCCATTCTGGGTCTGTCGACGGCCGTCTTTGCCGTTGTCGCCGGCGGCCTCGCCGCCTGGTACGTGATTACGCAGATCATGGACGGGAATTTCGTGATGATGCCCGTCACCGCCGCCGGCGCCGCCCTTGCCGCCCTGGTGCTGACGGTCGGATTCGGCCTTGTCGGCACCTGGCGCGTCCTCGGCGAAAAGCCTGCGCCAGTATTACGGAATTTGTGACAAATGAGCGCTCTGTCGGTGTAGCTTACACGGAGGAATACCGACAGAAAAAATCATGAAACATGAGCAAGTTGCGTCCTTTTTCAGCCACGCGCAACTTGCATGCTGAAGAATTCTTGTCTATCCGGGTCCGGTCCGGAAAAGAATTCTGATGAGGCTTCCTCCATGTTCAAGTTCATCCATAATTGCCGATTGAAGACCTTTGCCACTGCAGCGGCGGTTTCCGCTATTGCTGTTCTTACCTTTGCGCCGAGTGCATCCGCGGAAAGTCCCTTTCACACCGGCGTCTGGCAGCTCAACACGCCGGAGGGCCCGCGCGGCCTTGTGGTCAGCGACTGGCTGGTTTTCGAGGACGGCCTCCCCAAGCGCTGGCTCTACCGCCGGGCCGGCACCAACGATGCCAACCAGTTCGACTTCTTCACCCGCTCCATCAACGACAACGGCTATACGCCGGTGGGCATTCGCGTCTACCGCACCGGCGACCATGCCATGAAATACACGCTTGCGCCGAAGGGCGAGGAGCCGGTCGAGGTATCCGCCGAGCGTCTTTCCATTCCGGACTTTGAAAATTCGTGCCTTTCGGTGGAGAAAAAAGGGAAGCGTTTCTTCGGCAACTGGGTCGGCACCAACGGTTCCACATTGAAAAAGCTGAATGTCTCCAAGAACGGGCTGACCGTCGACGGCAAGGCACGCAAGGTCTCCATCGAGGAAGTCCGGGTCGGCAGGATGGGCATCACCGAGGACGGCAAGCCGATCGCTTTCCTGACCGACGCCGGCGGCGACTATGCCGTGCTGCAATGGTTCAAGGAAGGTGTGACCGTCGAGCAGATGCGCGATACCGAACGGGAAATCCTCGATTTCGCTTCGGAGGAAATCGTTCGCAATCCCGGCGGAACCTGCGACCGGCAGATCGAATCCCGACTGAAAGCGATGAAATAGCGTTCATATCTTAAGCATGCGGAAATGAAAAACGGCCCCAGGCGCCCGAATTACAAATTTTTCAGGTAATTTGGCTTGTGCTCGGCGTCGTATTTACCCATATGTTGAGGGAGTTGTGTTGCATGTTCCCTCACATGCACACCTCTAGCTAGAAGGGGATTTCTACGACCATGTCGACCTATGACCGTCAATCTCAAGGCGCGTATTCCGTAGCCGGTGCACGCGCCGAGGCCGGCATTGATCAGGGCCTCCGGGCCTATATGCTTGGCGTCTACAACTACATGACCCTCGGTCTTGCGCTGACCGGTTTCCTGGCGCTCGCCACCGTCATGCTTGCCACCACCAGTGATCCGAACGCCGCCGTCGCCAGCCTCGGCAACGGCCGCATGCTGACGCAGCTCGGCGTTGCCATCTACGGCAGCCCGCTGAAGTGGGTCGTCATGCTGGCTCCGCTCGGCATGGTGTTCTGGCTGTCGTTCCGCATCCAGTCCATGAGCGCAGGTTCCGCCCGGATCCTGTTCCTGGTCTATGCTGCCGTGATGGGTATCTCCCTGTCCTCGATCTTCCTGGTCTATACGCCGGGCTCGATCGCTCAGGTCTTCTTCATCACTGCCGCCACCTTCGGTGCGCTGAGCCTCTTCGGTTACACCACGAAGAAGGACCTGTCCGGCTGGGGTTCGTTCCTGTTCATGGGCCTGATCGGCATCATCATCGCTTCGCTGGTGAACCTGTTCGTCGGCTCTTCCGCTCTGCAGTTCGCGATCTCCGTGATCGGCGTGCTGGTGTTCGCGGGCCTCACCGCCTATGACACCCAGCAGATCAAGGAAATGTACTACGAAGGCGACAGCGGCGAAGTCACGACCAAGAAGTCCGTGATGGGCGCCCTGCGTCTCTACCTCGACTTCATCAACCTGTTCATCATGCTGCTGCAGCTGTTCGGCAACCGCGAATAAGCCCGGTCGCATCTGAACTGAAATGCGAAAGCCCGGCGCAATGCCGGGCTTTTTGTTTGGGCGGGATCAGGCTGCAGCCACCAAGAGTGCAAGGCTTCCCGGCGACGTCGAACACTGTTCTTGCGACAACGTTCGCGGCCGGTCAGGCTTCGACCACACGCAGATGTTTCTTCTTCTCCAGCACCCGCAGAACCTGGGCAAGGTCGTGACCGCGCTTCAGGATCATGCCTCCCGTCGCCACCACCGCGTAGGCGCCCTGGCGCCGCGACAGCTTGGGATCCTTCTCGATCCTGTAGAGCGGCATTTCGGAAGATCTGCGGAAGACGGAGAAGACTGCCCTGTCCTTCAATAGGTCGATGGCGTAGTCGCGCCATTCGCCGTCGGCGACCATCCGGCCATAAAGCCGGAGGATCGTATCCAGTTCGCGCCGGTTGAAGGCGACAATCGGTTTGGGAGAGGGAGCCGGGTGGCTGTGCGGCAGCGGGCCAGAGCCCGCGCCGCGCTGAAACGCGCTTTCGTCGGCTTCGCTCATTCCGCCTCCATTCCGTTCGCGGTTTCGCTGCAGACAGGGAATCGCCTGAAGGCAATGCCTGTCACCTCACTGTCATGATGCGTCGCCTTTTGCCGGAATGGCAAGTCCGCATCGTCACATTCGGCAGATCCGGCGATTTTCCCGCTAATTCTGACGGTTCGAAATCAGGGGGAAACATGAAAAAAAGACGTAGCGGCACTTTGCCCAGAAAGAATGACCAAATTTCCTTGAAATTGCCGCATTCCAGCCCTTGGCAGGCCATTTTACCCTACCATATTTCAAGCATACCTTGATGGGTATGACCGGTAGAAATCACGGAATGCATTAGCCCCCCAGCCCCCCGGGGTTTTTACAGGTCAGCCAGATTTTAATGAGTCAAACATCAAGGCAACTGAAGGGCCGGCTCCACGCCGGCCCTTTTCATTTGGGGGATCCGGTTCCCCGGAGCGAATCTTCCAGCCCTCTTAAATCCCGCTTCATTTTTCAGCGCCAGCCGGTCGATTGCCCCTTTTCCAAACGAACGCTTGATGTATCCTTTTTGTCAGGATGACTACGGACCTGATCGATCTGCGCGCGGCCCGGACCGCGGATTGCGACGCCCTCGCCAGCATTCACAGCGAAGCCTGGCTGGGAGCCTACCGGGGCGTTTTGCATGGCGTCGATCTGCAGAAAATGATCTCGCGCCGGGGGACCGGCTGGTGGCGCGGCGCGCTCGCCCGCGGCGTCGACATCAAGATGCTCAGCATCGCCGATGTTCCGGCCGGCTACGCCACCTACGGACCCTGCCGCCTGCGCAACACCGGCATGGAGGGCGAGATCTACGAGCTTTACCTGAAGCCGGAATACCAGGGCCTCGGCTTCGGCCGTTTGCTGTTCAACAATGTGCGGGAGACGCTATCGGCGAAAAACCTGTCCGGCGTCGCGGTCCAGGTTCTGAGCGACAACGAGCCGGCACGGGCCTTCTACAAGGCCATGGGCGGACGACTCGCCGCGAAATCCTGGTACAGGCTCGGCGGACGGCGGATGGAACTGTCCATCTATGCCTGGCCGCCGGCCCGCTCCTGAAACGAAGTCAAGAACCAGCGGGTTCTGCCGATGGCGTATGCCCGCCGCCGGGCGCTCCTTACCACTGCAGGATACCCGGATTGCCGAGGATCTGCGGGTTCTGGCTGCAGTCGTAGGACCCGGCCATGCTGTCGGCCGCCTGGCGTGCCAACGCGTTGGCGTTCCTGTTGGCTTCTGCATCGATCCTTGCGACCTGGCAGGTGCCGCCGCCCGACATCAGCTGTGTGACGATGAGAACACTGCCGGTGCGGGCGCCTTCGTCAAGGCTCGGGAACCAGCGCAGGATCGTCGCAAAAGGAACGCCGTCGCGAAGGCGCCATTCCAGCGTGTCGTTGACGGTGTTGAAGCTCGGCAGGGTCTGCGTCGCCGCCGGCTCGTCCGCTGCAACAGGACCGAAGGAAACGAACATGCGCAGATCGCCCTCGGCAATGTAGACCGTCTGGCCCTGATAGCCCGGGCACTGCCAGGAGCCCCCGAAGGTGCCTTCGTCTTCTTCGGCGGCCTCGATCTGCGGACAGGCCTCGAGCTGGATCCGGGTGTAGGCGCTGTCAATGCCCGCGGCAGTGGCCGGGACGGCGATGAAGAAGCCCAACAAGGTGAACGGGCAGAAATTGATCCACTTCATCGCCGATCTCCGCGGGTGTGACTGTTGCCGGAATGAAGGCATGGTAATCAATTAGGTGCAATGCAAAAATTAAGGACTTGAACTTCTCCGGCGGGATTGCGATAGACGCAGCAACGATCAACAGGAGTTTTCTCAATGCGTATCGACGCGGTGCCGATTGGCAAGAATCCGCCGGAGGACATCAACGTCATCATCGAGGTGTCCGTTGGCGGCGAGCCCATCAAGTACGAGATGGATAAGGAAGCCGGCGCAATGTATGTCGACCGCTTTCTCTATACGCCGATGCGTTATCCGGGCAATTACGGCTTCGTGCCGCACACACTTTGTGGCGACGGCGACCCGATCGACGTGATCGTGGTCAACCAGCGCCCGATCGTTCCCGGCGCCATCATGAGCTGCCGCCCGATCGGCGTATTGCTGATGGAAGACGAATCCGGCCAGGACGAGAAGATCCTTGCCGTCCCGTCCCACAAGCTCAGCAAGCGCTACGACAACATCAACGACGTGACCGACCTTCCGGAAATCACCGTTGCCCAGGTGAAGCACTTCTTCGAGCACTACAAGGATCTGGAACCCGGCAAGTGGGTGAAGGTGACCGGCGTGGAAGGCGCCGAGGCGGCCAAGCGGCTGATCCTGGAATCGATCTCCCGCGCCCAGAAGGAAGCCGCCGAATAACGGTGCGGTTTCGTCTGCAACGAACCAACTCGATCAAGAGCCTCCCGCGCCACTCCTGCCCGGGAGGCTTTTTTCATTTCAGGTCAGGCAGATTGCAGCGCCATGACGGTGAGCCGATCTAAAGATCTGCGGCCGCCTCGACACGTTCCATGTCCTGGTCCGACAGGCCGAAGTGATGGCCGATCTCGTGGATTAGCACATGGGCGACCACATCGCCCAGGGTCTCGTCCATCGCCGCCCAGTAGTCCAGGATCGGACGGCGGTAGAGCCAGATACGGTTGGGCATCTGCCCGGTCAGGATGACCTCGCCGCCTTCGCTCATACCCTGGCCTTCGAACAGGCCCAGGAGATCGTGCGGGTCCTCGATGCCGAGTTCGTCCAGCACCTCGTCCGGCGCATAGTCGGCGAGGCTGATCTGCAAGTGACCGCAGAGCTGCAGGAATTCGTTCGGAAGCCCGGCCAGGACCTCGGCGGCCATGGTCTCGAAATCTTCCAGTTCGGGTGCCTTGCGGTCGGACCAGCCACTGCGGCTGACAGGCCGGACGGATGCCATTGCGCTTCCTCGGATCGGCGGGCGTTCGCAGAAAAACGATCAAACGCCCGAAATGATCGTCTTGAAGATGATGGGGCAGGTCCGCGCATCCGGGAGAAACGCGTGCGGCCCCTTGCTGATTTCAGCTTTGGGGCAGTACGTAAGTCACCAGAAGGTAAATCACCAGCCCTATCGCGAACAAAAGCCCAAGGCCCCGGCCGATCCGCGTGCCCCAGACTTCGACGCGATCGTCCTCTTCCTTGTCGGCGGCACTCATGTGGCTCTTCGCCCGCTCGGCCATGCGCACGAAGGTTGAACCGACGACGGTTTCGCTTTCGGCGCCCACCCGGTCAAGGGTATGCAGGGCTTCCCTGCGCTGCTTTTCTTTCGGATGCTCGGTTCTGCTCATGCGCCTACACTGGCCGCATTGCCACGCCGGTTCAACAGGAAAGCGGCGAGCAACGCGCAGAGCGCCAGTCCGCCGGAGGCGACCGCGTTCCAACCGGCGAACGACAGACCCAGCATGCGCCAGCTCGCTTCCGTGCAGCTGACCACACGGGTCGTCTGAAGGGCCTGCAGCATGTTGGCGGCCGAAGTCGGCGTCGCCGTACCGCCGCCGCAATCGCTCGGTCCCTCCCAGAACTGCCATTCGGCGCCGGCCTGATAGATCCCGAGCCCCGAGCCATAGGCAAAGACGACGGCGACGGCCAGAAGGACCAGCATCGCGAGGCCAGTCCGGCCCCGCGTCATCAGGATAAGCGCAAGTGCCGTCAGCGGCAGGCCGACATAATAGGGGATGCGCTGCTCGAGGCAGAGTTTGCACGGCACGTAGCCGCCGATCAGCTGGAAACCCCAGGCCGTCCCGATCACCGCGAGGCCTGCCAGCAACAACAGCCCCGCCAAGTTCCGCGCCATCCTTTCAGCAGTCATGCCAGCCTCGCACTCGTCAAATATACTTAAGAAGGACAAACCCGCCGACCAGCAGCACCACGAATATGGTGAACATGAGGCCGAGGCGCTTCTCGATGAAGTCCCGGATGGGCGGGCCGAAGAAATAAAGAAGTCCGGCGACGGCGAAGAAGCGGATCCCCCGGGAAACAAGGCTTGCCGCGATAAAGACGGGCAGGCTGAGCCCAAGCGCGCCCGAGGCAATCGTGATCACCTTGTAGGGAAAGGGCGTCAATCCGGCGATGAAGACGAACCACCAGCCATACTGGTGGTAGATCTCCCTGAAATCCTCGACATAGTTCATCTTGCCGTAGAAGGTCAGGATCGGCACGGCGACCTGCTCGAACAGGAACATGCCGATGAGATAGCCCGCAACACCGCCGGCAACCGACGTCAGCGTGCACAGCAGCGCATACCACCAGGCCTTCTCCCGCCGCGCGATCACCATCGGGATCAAGAGGATGTCCGGCGGGATCGGAAAGACGGAGCTTTCGACAAAGGAAACGGTGCCGAGCGCAGTTGGCGCGCGCGGTCCGGCGGCAAGGGACAGGGTCCAGAAATAGAGACGTCTGATCATGCCGCTTCCCATAGCCGCTGCGCTGCAAAAAGTCATCGGGGAAAATGAAGGCGAACTCGCGGCAAAGCGCGCGACGGCCGGACGCACAAAAAGTCACGTCTTCGCGCATGCAATTGCTCAGTCAGTCTGAAAAGCGGTGGCGCAACGATCTCGCGCTCAAGCAGCGCGAAGCGCGGTAGCGCAGGAAACCAGCGCTCAAGCAGCCCGAAGGGCGATAGCGCCGCAAAAATGGTGCCCCCCGCCGGAATCGAACCGGCACTCCCGAAGGAACCGGATTTTGAATCCGGCGCGTCTACCAGTTCCGCCAGGGGGGCAACCGGCACCGGACGCGTGCCTATCATGGGGCCCAGTCCGATGCAAGCGGTTCCGCACGCCGCCGTTAAGTGCGGTCAGGCCTGAGTTTCCGGACACATGTTGACGGGTCTTGCGGGGAACGGTAGCCGGCATCCTTTGCGGGCCTCACCCCCGATCGGCAACCCTGTGCCCCCATGGCCTTCTTCAGACTTTTTCCCGGCGATTCTGTTGACCAATAATTTACCCTCACGGGAGAAATCCGCGCAATTCCAACTATCGGAGTGCAGCAATCCCGACTGCTTAAGAAAAATGCAATCGCCTGCTCGCAGATTGCCGGCAATGCGAGGGAGGAGCCGACGATGAGCTATTTTGACGACACCGAACAGTCCGCAAAGAACGAGGCGGCGGTCTCATCCAGGAGCGCCTTTGCCGACAAGCTGGGCTTTTATTCCGTTGCGGATGCGACCTCCCTGCCGTCTGCTGCCGTGTTCTCCCTTGCAGGCCTCGACAAGGAGGCGCTTGAGCCCTCGCCGATACCCGAAGGCTGGGTGCTGGAAGGAACGCCGGAAGCCAGATGCCGGAACCTCTCCCAGGTCGGCGACACCTGGACGGTCGTCGATCACTGGTCCTGCACGGCGGGCAAATTCCGCTGGCAGTATTTCTTCGACGAGACCATTCTCATCCTCGAGGGCGAAGCCTTCATCACCGACGAAAACGGCATCAGCTATCACGCCGTTCCCGGCACGACGCTGTCTTTCCCCGACGGCTCGGCCGCCACCTGGCAGGTGCCGGATTACGTCCGCAAGATTGCCTTCAACCAGAAATCGGTTCCCTCTTACCTGCATCTTTTCTGCAAGGCCGTGAACAAGATCCACCGCAAGCTTTTCAGATAGTCCGCGCAGCAACTCTTGCTTCACCGGCCGGGGAAAATGTTTAGCCGGGAAACGAAAGCGCAAATTGTGCGCTTTTTCTGGACAAGGGATTTCGCCTTGGCTAGATATTCCGAATGAGCAAATCAGCACGTGAAATCGAGCTCAAGCTCGAGTTGGACTCTGGTGCCCAGGACGCGTTGAAACGCGCCGGTACCATTGCGGGCTTCGCGGCCGGCCGCGCAACGACCAGAACGCTGCAGTCGATCTATTTCGACACGCCCGATCAGGCGCTGCGCAAGGCAAAGATTTCCTTGAGAGTGCGGAAATCCGGCAAGAGCTGGCTGCAGACGGTTAAGCTCGGTACCGGCGTGATGGGCGGCCTGTCCTCGCCGGTGGAAGCCGAACACGCGGTCAAGGGCCGCGCACTCGATTTTTCCGTCATCGAGGACGACGCCGTCAGGGAAAGGCTGCTTGACATCCTGGGCGACGCCCCGCTGGCCGAGTGTTTCGAAACGGTGATGAAACGCACCACGCGGAACCTGACGCGCGAGAGCGACGGAACGCTGATCGAGCTTGCCTTCGACACCGGCCACATCCTTGCGGGCAGCGGCACGCAGCCGCTGACCGAGCTTGAAATGGAACTGAAATCCGGCCCGAGCCAGGCCCTCTATGATGCGGCCAAGGCTTTGCTGAAGGACATACCCTTCCGCTTTTCGCCCTACAGCAAGGCGGAACGCGGCTATCGCTTCGCGGAGGGCCAGACGGAGGACGAACGCCGGCCGGTCTTTGCAGCGCCTGTCGCGATCGATGAAGGCGTGACCACCGAACACGCATTCCGCGACGTGCTGCGCTCCTGTCTGACACAGATCACCGAAAACAGGCTGGTCGTGCTTGCCAGCGACGATCCGGAGGGCCCGCACCAGCTGAGAGTGGGCCTGCGCCGACTGCGCAGCGCCTTCCGCCTGTTCCGGCCGGCGCTCAACCCCGCCACGGTCACGCCGCTGGACGATCTGGCGCGCACAATCGCCACCGAAGCCGGAGCCCTGCGCGACCTCGATGTCCTGGTTGAGGAAATCGTCGCCCCTTTGGCGTCCAGGGCACCCGAAAGCGTCTCTATCGGCACATTGCTTGAGGACCTCCATGCCTCCCGCGATACCGCTGTCCGCAATACCCTGACGACCCACCTGAAATCGGAGGAAGTCAACGCCTTCCTTCTGGATCTTGCCGCCTATACGGAAGGCCGCGGTTGGCTGGATCCGGAAAACTTCGACCAGACCGAGCTGCTTGCCCGGCCGATCGGGGCCTATGCCAGCCACGCCCTCGCGAAACAATGGCGCAAGGTGCTGAAATATGGCAAACGGCTGGAAGAACTTACGGTGCCGGAGCGCCACGACATGCGCAAGGCGATGAAGAAGATGCGCTACGGCATCGAGTTCTTCGGCTGCCTCTATCCGCAGGAGACGGTCAAGCCGTTCCTGAAGCGCATGAAGAAGCTGCAGGACATCTTCGGCTACCTGAACGACGTTGCCATGGCCGAGCAGCTGCCGCAGAAATGCAGGATCACGAGCGGGAACGAACGTGCCGCCACCACTGCCATCGGTTTTGTCATCGGCTGGCACGAGGCCCAGTGCCAGGCCATGTGGCAGCACGCCAAGGGCTATTGGGACGCAACGAGGGAAGTTCCGAAATTCTGGGCGTGAGAACGCCGCCGCCTGTCTTGAACACGGTTTCTTCGCGTGATGGCACCTGATTTCGCGGCCTCAGGTCCGAGGCGAAGAAAGGTCGATTTCCCTGTCCCAGTAAGGTCGTACCGGGTCGTAGATCTTCACCAGATGATCGATCAGATATCGTGCTGCGCGCGGAAGCAACTTGCGGCTCGGAAATTGCAGGTAAAGCGGCTTGGACGGCATCTCGTAATCCGGCAACAGGCGCATTAGCGCGCCGCTGGCAATGAGCGAATGCGCGACGAATGTCGGCACTCGTCCAATTCCACCCCCAGCCACCAGCGCTGCACAAAGCGCTTCGCTGTTGTTCACCTTCAGGTTTCCGGTCACGGCAACCTTTTGCGGACCCAGGCCGGATCTGAATTCCCAGACGTCCATCTTGTCCGAATAGGAAAAGAACACGCAATTGCGACTGGCAAGGTCAGCCGGTGAGTGCGGAGCGCCATGCGCGCGCACATAGTCCGGCGAGGCACATATCACACTGGCGAGCGGTGCCAGCCTGCGCGCGATCTGAGCGGAATCCGGCAGATCGCCGGCCCGCAGGGCCAGGTCGAATGTACTGTCGATGGGCGTCGCTGCCCGGTCGTCAAGCGTCACGTCGACGCTCAGTTTCGGGTGCAAGCCGAGAAATCCGGGGAGATGCGGCACGAGATGGCGGCTGCCGAAAGACATCGGCGCCAGAACCCGAATTTCGCCGATCGCCTCACTGCCGTAAAGGGCGGCTTCCTGTTCGGCGGACCTGACGTGATACACGGCGTCGGCCGCGTGGGCAAAATAGCGATTGCCGGCTTCTGTTAACGCGAGCCTGCGGGTGCTGCGCTGCAGGAGCTGAATGCCCAGGCGCTTTTCCAGCTGCGTCACCCTCCGGCTGACTGCCGATTTGGTGATGCCAAGGCGTTCTGCCGCTTTCGAGAAGCTGCCTTGCTCGATCACGGCCACAAAGACCGCAAAGTCGGGAATTGTTTCCATTGCCCCTTATTGTTGATCATAGCTCAACACAAAGTCAATCTGCTCCCGGATAGTAAAGAGATTGGCATGCAATAAATTGTCACGAGATCAAACACGGAGGGTCTCATGGCGATCAGCACACCTTGTCGGCCGTTCAGACAACAGGCGCTGCCGCTGATCGTCCTTGTCGGCACCCTGGTCGGCGGGAACTTCGCGTTGGCCAAATTCATCGTCCTGGGTGGCCTATCGCCGCTGCTCCTGTTCGCATGGCAGGTTCTGGGGGCGGGACTTGCGCTCACCGGCATACTCGCAATCCGTCGCGTTTCGGATCTTGTCGCTCTCGGAACCCGGCCGGTGTTTCGTTATTGCGTGATCAACGGGCTTCTTGGTGTATCGGCCCCCCAGGTGCTCAGCTACTTCGCCCTGCAGCAGGTTCCCGCAAGCCTGTTGACGTTGCTGATCACGCTGTCGCCGCTCCTGACCTTCTGCCTGTCGTCCCTGGCGAACCGGCGATTGCTGCCGCGCCACCGGCTCCTGGGAATTCTGATCGGCCTCGCGGGCGTCACCGCTGCCACCACGAGCGGCGGGGCCCTGGAGGGAAGTGGTCTTCCCTGGATCGGAGCCGCGGTCATCACGCCGTTTTTCCTGGCGGCAAGCAACGTCTACCGCGAACGGGCGATGCCCGCGGGAGCCGACCCGTCCGTCCTGGCCGCCGGCACGCTTCTGACGCAGGCCGTCTTGTTTCTGCCCGCGATGGGGTATGCGGCAGATGCTCAGCTCACCTCGACGGCGGGAAGCGCGACGGTTCTCACAATACTGTGCCTGTGTGCGGTAACCGCGCTCAGCTACGTGCTGACTTTCGAGCTTTACCGGCGGACGGACGGCGTCGGTTTCAGCCAGGTCGGATACTTCGTGACGTTATCCGGCATCGCTATCGGTGCCCTCGTCTTCGATGAACCAATCGGCCCCTGGTTCTCGTTCTCGGTCGTGCTGCTGTTTCTCGGCATGGCCATTTCCAACGGTCATCTCAAGGGCCTTCCCGGCCGCCCTGCCGCAGAAAAACTGAAAGTCGATATCCAACCATCCATTGTCAAAGGAGACACCAATGCAGATCACGACCTCGACCGATAATGCGAACCGGGCATTGATCGCCTCGCTCTACACTGCGGTTGACAATCTCGATGCCGAGCGTGTGGGGGCCCATCTTGCAGAAGACGTTTGCTTCCGGCTGGGCAATTTCGATGTCTTGCGCGGAAGGCAGGCGGTCGTCGACGCCAATGCGGCATTTTTCGGCACGATTGCGGGCATGTCCCACACGATCTCGGAAATCGGCTCGGATGGCGTCACCGTATTCTGCACCGGCTCGGTTCGATACACCCGGCACGACAGGAGCGAGTTGTCGCTCCCCTTCGCGACCATCTTGAAACTGCAAGACGGTCTGGTGTCCGACTACCGCGTCTATGTCGACGTTTCACCTCTCTGAACGGGGCTCACCGTCCCGGCCCGATCGTCAGGATATCCGGAAAGGATACCGGCGCGAAGGCGCCGGTCAGCTTGAACGTCGTCAGGTCCTCCTCGCGCGAGATCAGCTGGTCCTGACGGGCGAGCTCGGCGATGGTTTCCTTCAATGCTTCGATCTCGCGCAGGATAAAGGCGCCGGTGTCGGGCAGCATGCGCCGGGACATGGTGAAAAAAAGCGACTGGTTGCCACCCGGATTGCCGATCACCTGCCCGAGGAACCGCATGTTGATCTCTTTCAGGAGCGGGATCAGCGGCCCGTCGGGACGGAAGCGGAAGGGTTCCTTGCGGGTGATGCGGATGCGGTTGCCCGGATGAACTTCCGCCAGCCCGAGCGCCTCGAGTGCCCGCCCGAAGCGGAACATGTCCCTGTCCGTCAACCCGAACCGCTGCTCGATCTCCTGCTGCGGGATCGGTTCGCGCAAGAGAATGAAGAGGAAGAACAGCGAGGGTTCGGCCGCCAGCCTTGCTTCCGTGGCAACCGGTAAAACGCTGGCCTCTTCCGACGTGCGTTCGGCCCGGTGCAGCACATCGGCCAGCGGCACTTCCAGGATGTCGCAGATCTCCATGAGACGGCTCACCTTGCAATCGTGGCCGGCGAAGATCCGCTTGACCGTCGGTTCGGAGACCCCCATGCGCCCGGCCAGCTCCGCGTAGGTCATGCCGCGTGCCTTGAGGACGCCCTGCAAGATCTTGAAAGTGTCGCCGCGCATGAAATGATCCTCATCGATCTGAAAAAAGTATCGCAATATGATACCAGAATAGCAAATATTGCAAACAAGGTACGTATTCTGCAACTGAAGCCCCGGATCAACCTCATGGGAGTACATCAGATGCAGATCCTGAAACCACTCGCAACCGCACTTGCAATCGGTCTTTCCACCCTGCCCGCCGCGGCCGGATCGCTCTGGTCGACAGACGGCTTCGACATGCCCGAGTCCGTTGTCTTCGACCCCAGCAACGACCGGCTCATCGTCAGTGTCATGGTCGGCGCTCCGAATGCCGCCGACGGCAATGGACGCCTGGCGCTGCTGTCAAGCGACGGCACCGTCCTTGATGCAAACTGGGCCACTGGAATGGATGCGCCGAAGGGCCTGGCATTGATGGACGGCAAGGTCTTTGCCGCCGATCTCACCCGGCTGCACATCGTCGATGCGGCGACCGGTGAACCTCTCGCGTCCCTCGCTGCTGAGGGCGCAGTCTTTCTCAACGATGTGACCACCAACGGCCACGAGGTCTTCGTCTCCGACATGATGACCGACACGATCTGGCGCTATACGGACGGCACTTTCGAAAAATGGCTGGAAAGCCCCGCGCTCAACCACCCGAACGGCCTGCTCTGGGACGACGGGCGGCTTCTGGTCGGCAGTTGGGGCCGGGGCCTGAAAGACGACTTCACCACAGAGGCCCCGGGCAGTCTTCTCAGCATCGATCCGAAAACCAAGGAAATCAGCATTGTTGCCCGTGACATCGGCAACATCGACGGCATCGTGCGCCTGGACGGCAGTCTGGTGCTGAACGACTGGATCAACGGCAAGGTCTTTAAAATCGCAGAAGACGGCAAAGCCTCTGAAATCCTGAACGAAGCCGCCGGTCTTGCCGATATCGGTGCTGCGGACGGCGTGCTTTACCTGCCGCACATGCTGGATGGCCGCATCGAGGCGGTGACCCTGGATTGACGGCCTTAAGGCTTCAGGCGGGCCGGCAGTCTCGGAAGGCCCGAGGCTGCCGGCTCTTTGCAGCAAGAAACACCCACCTGGAAAGCCACCGACCGGATCGCATTTGATAAACGGGCCTCCATCCGATTTACTCGTCTCCGAATTCACCAGCCGAAGGGAGCAAGCAGCGCGCGATGCCGGGCAGTATTTGAAAACACGGCGAAAAATCCCACGTGAACGAGTTGAGACAATTCCATTTTGAAAGCGATCCCAGATGAGCGAAGGCAACATCCTCCCCAGACGCATACGCAGGTTTCACCAGAAAGTCGGGAGGTTTTTCAATGGGACCGGCCGGGACACCAAGCTTGACGGTTCCGCGGTCCTGGCAGCCTATGCCCGTTGGGCGCCCATCTATGATCTCGTTTTCAGCGGCCCGCTCTACTGGGGAAGGCGGGCCGTGGTCAGCCACGTCAACACCCTGTCCGGACATGTCCTTGAAGCCGGTGTCGGCACCGGCATGTCGTTGCCGCTTTACGCCGATCACCTGAAGATCAGCGGCATCGACATTTCCGAGGACATGCTCAGGCGCGCCCGCAGAAAGGTCGCCGACAGGCGGAATGTCCACGACCTTGAGGTGATGGACGCCGGCAACCTCTCCTATCCGGACAACCACTTCGATGTGGTCGTCGCCATGTTCGTGATGACCGTCGTCCCGGACCCGGACAAGGTGATCCGGGAACTGGAACGCGTCACCAAACCGGGCGGCACCGTCCTTGTCGTCAACCACTTTTCCGCCACCGGCGGCCTTCGCCTGACCCTGGAACAGGGGTTGAAGCGCTTCGGCCACCGGCTCGGCTGGAACCCGGACTTTCCGAAGTCCCGCGTGCTCGGCAGAACCTTCCTGGAACTTGAGGGCGAGGAAACCCTTGCCCCGTTCAAGCTCTTCACCCTGTTGCGTCTCCGAAAACCCGCCTGAGGCGGAGAGAGGCTGCCGGATGCCATCGTGAAATCCGCCCCCCCGTGGGAGTTGATCCCTAAATCCCCCATGCCGCGCGTACGCGCTCGCGGATATCGTTGAGGCGTGCGGCCGGTTCGTTGGCAAAGACGAAGCGCAGGTATCGGCCCGCGCGGGCCTCGCTCCCCCATCCGGTCATCGGCGTTGCCGCCACATTGCCTTTTTCGAAGAGCAGCCGTGACGCTTCGGCCGGCGGCAGGCCAAGCTCGACCGTGTCGACCAGCAGCGACCAGCCGCCGTCGGGGTGCACGACCGGCAGATCCGACATCGCCCT
>ENA-ORCZ01000180-ORCZ01000180.1-marine-metagenome-genome-assembly--contig:-NODE-180-length-46734-cov-4.442699_pt1 | contig 46734 bp, 48 predicted proteins | sample MGYA00237785_ERZ508519 | MGnify/ENA primary metagenome ERZ508519 (study PRJEB26189, sample SAMN06268790) | marine metagenome | isolation source: Bioluminescent Bay, La Paraguera, Puerto Rico | place...
CAGGCGTGTTTTGTCTGGCCGGTCGCACCCAACTGGGCAAGGTCCTGAAGCGCGCCCTCAAGGAAACGCGCCAGAAGAAGGTGTCCGCCCTGGTCTTCGTCGGTGACGCCATGGAGGAGGATATCGATCACCTCGGCCATATGGCGGGAGAACTGGGGCTGCTGGGGGTGCCCTGCTTCATGTTCCACGAGGGCGACGATCCGTTGTCGCGCAAGGCCTTCCAGCAGATCGCGCGGCTCAGCGGCGGCGCCTTCTGCAATTTCGACAGCGGCAGCGCGAAGCAGCTCCGCGAGCTGCTCTCCGCCGTCGCGGTCTTTGCCGCCGGCGGCCGCCGGGCCCTGGTCGACTACGGTAAGAAGACCGGCGGGCTGGTGCCGCAACTCACCCATCAGGTCAAATAGCCCGCAGATGCAGTATTTCTTTCTCGGGATCGCCCTGCTGGTCGCCTTTTTCTTTCTCGGGCGCTGGTTCGTCGACGCCGACCCGCGCAAGGTCGCCTCGGCGGTGAAGTGGGGCGGTCTCGGCCTGCTGGGGCTGCTGGTGGTTCTGCTGCTGCTGACCGGACGCCTGGGCCTCATTTTCCTGCTGGTGCCGGTCATCTTCTGGCTGCGTCGCCTCTTTGCCCGGGTAAAGGCGGCCCAGGGCCCGGCGCCGGGGCAGGCGTCGGAAGTGCGGACGGCTTTCCTGCGCATGACCCTGGATCACGACAGCGGCGACATGGATGGCGAGGTCCTGGACGGACGGCACAGCGGCCAGTGGCTCTCCCAGCTTTCCTTCCCGGCCCTGTTGGATCTGCTGAACGACTACCGCATCGCCGACGCGCAGTCGGCTTCGGTCCTCGAGGCCTATTTGGACCGCACCCAGCCGGACTGGCGGGACGCGGCGGGACAGGCGGAAGGGGAAGGTTCCGGCGGCGGGGAGGGCCGGAGCGGGGGTGGCGGTGCCATGACGCGCGAGGAGGCGCTGGAGATGCTGGGCCTGGAAGAAGGCGCCAGTCCCGAGGCCATTCGCGAGGCGCATCGCCGCCTGATGCAGAAGCTGCATCCCGATCACGGCGGCTCAAACTACCTGGCGGCCAAGCTGAATGAGGCCAAGGACCTCTTGCTGCGTCATTAAACTGCAAACTTTTCCGCGGCTTGCGCGTTAGGGCCAGGAGCCTTTTGTGTCACTTGTCGCATGGAGCCCCCTGTGGCAATACAGCCGCGGCCCTTGCCGTTTCGACGCCCATCCTTTCCTTTGCAAGAGGTAGTGAGTTCCAATGACAGGCACCATTCGCAAGGCGGTCCTGCCCGTGGGCGGGCTCGGCACACGTTTCCTGCCGGCCACCAAGGCCATTCCCAAGGAAATGCTGCCGGTGGTCGACAAGCCGCTCATCCAGTATGGCGTCGAGGAAGCGCGCGCCGCGGGCATCGAGGAGATCATCTTCGTCACCAGCCGCGGAAAGGCGGCCCTGGAAGACCATTTCGACTATCACTTCGAACTGATGAAGACGCTGGAGGCGCGCGGCAAGACGGCGGAGCTGGAACTGGCCAGCGGCATGACGGCCACCGCCGGCAAGATCAGCTACACCCGCCAGCCCGAGGCGCTCGGCCTCGGCCACGCGGTCTGGTGCGCGCGCAACCTGGTGGGTCGGGAACCCTTCGCGGTGATTCTGCCGGACGATCTGGTGCTGCATCCGCGCGGCTGCCTGGCGCAGCTGGTCGAGGCCTACGAGAAGGTCGGCGGCAACCTGGTGGCCGTGGAGGACGTGCCGCGCGAGCACACCAACCGCTACGGCATCCTGGACGTGGTGGAGGATGACGGCAAGCTGGCCAAGGCCAAAGGCCTGGTCGAGAAGCCAGATCCGGCCGAAGCCCCCTCGACCCTCTCCATCATCGGCCGCTATATTCTGCAACCTGAGGTCTTCGACGAGCTCGACCGCCAGGATAAGGGAGCCGGCGGCGAGATTCAGCTGACCGACGCCATGGCGCGGACTATCGGCGATCAGCCCTTCCACGGGCTGCGCTTCGAGGGTAAGCGCTTCGACTGCGGCAGCAAGTCGGGCTTTTTGGAGGCCAACATCGCCTATGCGCTGGCGCGTGACGACCTGGCCGAGGCGGCGCGTGACATTCTCAAGCGCTACGGCACCGCCACCTGATCGTCCCCTAGGACCGGCCGAAACGGTGGTCGGATAGTTCTGCTGGAGAAGGCTTTATGCGCATTGCAATGGTGGGTACCGGGTACGTCGGACTGGTGTCCGGCGCCTGCTTTTCGGAGTTCGGCACGGACGTCGTCTGCATCGACAAGGACGCCTCGAAGATCGAACGCCTGAAGCAGGGGGAGATCCCGATCTTCGAGCCCGGGCTCGACGTGCTGGTGGCCAACAACCGTGAGGCCGGGCGCCTCAGCTTCACCACCGATCTTCCCGGCGCGGTGGCGGAGGCCGATGCGGTCTTCATCGCCGTCGGCACGCCGACGGGGCGCACCGGCGGCGAAGCCGACCTCAGCTACGTCTACGACGCCGTGCGTGAGGTGGCCAAGGCCCTGGACGGCTACACCGTGGTGGTCGACAAGTCGACGGTCCCGGTGGGCACCGGCCGCGAGGTCGCCCGCATCATCCGCGAGACCAACCCCGATGCCGACTTCGATGTGGTCTCCAACCCGGAGTTCCTGCGCGAGGGCGCGGCGATCAATGACTTCATGCGCCCCGACCGCGTCATCATCGGCGCCGAGACGGAGCGCGCGCAGGAGGTCATGCGGGCGCTCTACAGACCGCTCTACCTCATCGAGACGCCGATCCTCTTCACCACTCTGGAAACGGCGGAACTGACCAAGTACGCTGGCAACGCCTTCCTGGCGACCAAGATCACCTTCATCAACGAGATCGCCGACCTCTGCGAGAAGGTTGGCGCCAACGTGCACGACGTCGCCCGCGGCATCGGGCTGGACGGGCGCATCGGGCGCAAGTTCCTGCACCCGGGGCCTGGCTACGGCGGTTCCTGCTTTCCGAAGGACACGCTCGCGCTGATCCACACGGCGCAGAAGGCCGGCGCGCCGGTGCGCATCGTGGAGACCGTCGCCGACATCAACGACAAGCGCAAGAAGGCCATGGCCGCGCGTATCGTCGAGGCCTGCGACGGCGATATTGCGGGGAAGACCGTGGCCATTCTGGGCGTTACCTTCAAGCCCAACACCGACGATATGCGCGACGCGCCCAGCCTGGAGATCGTCCCGGCGCTGATCGCGGCCGGCGCCAGGGTGCAGGCCTACGATCCGGAGGGCATGGACCAGGCGGAGCGCCTGTTGCCCGGGGTCGTCTGGTGCAAGTCCGCCTACGCGGCCATGACCGGCGCAGATGTCGTGGCGATCCTCACCGAGTGGAACGAGTTCCGTGCGCTGGACGTCGAACGCACCAAGCAGGTCATGAACAGCCCGGTGATGGTCGACCTGCGCAACGTCTACAACCCGGCCGACATGGTCGCCGCCGGCTTCCGCTACAGCTCCGTCGGCCGGCCACTCACCCTGCCGGACGCCTGATCATGGGCCGCGCGGTGGCCTTCGATCCCGGCCAGGTCGATCCGCGGGCACCGCACCGCTTCGACCCGATGGTGCTGCGCGAATACGACGTGCGCGGCGTGGTCGGCGAGACCATCACCGCCGCCGACGCCTACGCCCTGGGCCGCGCCTTCGGTACCCTGGCGCGGCGGCGCGGGGCCACAGCCCTGGCGGTCGGCTATGACGGGCGCCATTCCTCGCCGGGTCTGGCCGAAGCGCTCTGCGCCGGGATCACCGCCACGGGCCTGGACGTGCTGCGCATCGGCCGCGGCCCGACGCCGATGCTCTATTTCGCCGCCTACACTCAGGAACTGGATGGTCGGCCGGTCGACGGCGGCGTCATGATCACCGGCTCGCACAATCCGCCAGATTTCAACGGTTTCAAATTCACGCTCCACAAGGCCTCGGTCTACGGCCCCGACATCCAGGAACTGGGGCGCCTGGCGGCGGCGGGCGATTACGAGAACGGGGCCGGGGAGGTGAGGGAGATCTCTCTGCTCGAGGCCTACGTCGCGCGCATCCTGCAGGACGTTGCCGGCACCAAGGATCTGAAGGTCGCCTGGGACGCCGGCAACGGCGCCATGGGCGAGGCTATGGCCGCCGTCGCGGCGCGGCTGCCGGGCGAACACATCCTGCTGAATGCCGAGATCGACGGCGACTTTCCTAACCATCATCCCGATCCGACGGTCGCCGAGAACCTGAAACAGCTGCAGGAAACCGTGCTGCGGGAGGGCTGCGACCTGGGGATCGCCTTCGACGGCGACGGTGATCGCCTGGGGCTGGTCGACTCCCGGGCGCGCATCGTCTGGGGCGACCAGATCCTGCTTTTCCTGGCCCGCGACATCCTGAAACGCCATCCCGGTGTTGATCGCAGCCGTGTGCTGATGGTCGGTGACACAGTGCATACCGATGTGCTGGGTGGGCTGGCATCAGGCATCAAAACCCTTCTGGTTCATCAGGGCGGGTTCCTTGACGGGCAGGATATCGAGGGCGCGTTTGACCGGTCCGGCCTGCGCCCGCATTTCTGCGCACGGGCGATTGGTCACGGCATTGACGAGGATACCGATCATATCGCAGCAAAGCGCGCGTGATACCGTATCTGACAACGAAAAAGGGCCTCGCATGAGGCCCTTTGGCGTTTTTGGGTGAACCGGTCGGCTTAGCCTTCCAGTGCCTCGGCGACTTCGATCGCGCTATAGGTCAGGACACCGGATGCGCCAGCACGTTTGAAGCACGACAGCGTTTCAATCGCACAGCCGATATAATCCAGCCAGCCATTCTGACCAGCCGCACGGATCATCGCGTATTCGCCTGAGACCTGATAGGCAAAGACCGGCACGCCGAATTCCTGTTTGACGCGATAAAGCACATCAAGATAGGGCAGGCCCGGTTTGACGATGACCGAGTCTGCACCTTCATCAAGGTCATAGGCGACTTCGCGCATGGCCTCATCGCTGTTGGCCGGATCAAGCTGATAGGTTTTCTTGTCGGCCTTGCCAAGCGCACTGGCCGAGCCGATTGCATCACGGAACGGGCCATAGAAAGCGGATGCGTACTTGGCCGAATAGGCCATGATCTGAACGTTTTTGAGGTTTGCTTCCTCGAGGATCTTGCGGATCGCACCGATGCGGCCATCCATCATGTCGGACGGTGCGACGACGTCACAGCCTGCCTGCGCCTGCACAAGGGCCTGACGGACAAGCGCCTCGGTGGTTTCGTCATTTAGGATCTGGCCATCAACCACAATGCCGTCCTGCCCATCGGCATTGAAGGGATCAAGTGCGACATCGGTGATCACACCGAGATTGGGGCAGGCATCCTTGATAGCCTTGACCGCGCGGCACACGACGTTGTCGGGGTTATAGGCTTCGCGGGCGTCCTTGGTTTTCAGGCTGGCATCGATATAGGGGAACAGGGCAAGGGCCGGAATGCCGAGCTTTTCGGCGTGTTTGGCGGTTTCAACCAGAATATCGACCGACTGGCGTTCAACGCCGGGCATGGACGGGATCGGGGTACGTTCGTTTTTGCCATCAATGACAAAGACAGGCAGGATCAGATCATGGGAGGTCAACCGCGTTTCCGCGACCATACGGCGCGACCAGTCGGTCATGCGGTTGCGGCGCTGCCGGGTGCTTGGGAAGGTGCCATAGGCGAATTTGTTGACCATGATCTGTTCTCTATACTGTGAGACTGGGCAATTTATGGGACAGATTGCGCCGTTTATCAACCATTGGCCGCAATTTGCAAACGCCTGCGCATGGTTAACAGGTAAACCGGGATAATCATGGCAAGGAATGCGGATGTCAGGGCAAAGGCCGTGACCAGTCCGAGGGCTTCACCGATGGCACCGATCACCGGTGGCCCGGCCATGATGGCGGAATAGCCGGTTGCGGCAATGATCGATACAACCGCACCACCACCTTTGCCCGTTGTCTGGGACGCGGCAGACAGCAACAGCGGCAGGATCACCGCAAGCCCCATGCCGGCAATCCCGCAGCCGATCCAGGCGACAACGATATTGGGAGACAGGGTCAAAACAAGGGTGCCAAGGGATGCCAGTACCGAACTTGTCAGCAATACCGGCACGCGACCATATCGGGTCACCAGTGCATCACCAGACAGGCGGGTGGCGGCCATGGCAAACGAATAGATCGCAAAGCCGACGGCGGCCAAGGTCGGGCCAGACGAAAGCTCGGAATTCATGAACACCGTCGCCCAGTCGGTCAGGACACCTTCACCGAACTGGCCAATAAAGGCGCAAACCCCGAACGGCAACAGCATCAGGAACAGATTGCGATCCCTGGTCTTTGCAGCCGTGTTTTGGCTGGCTTCCTTAGGGCCAGACAGATGTTCCGATGCGGAGTGATCTGACAGAAGTCCCGCTTGTGCGATAATGTGCGCGATTAGGAAAAGAGAAAGCACGATTGGCAGATGGAATTCATTGCCAATGGGCAGGGCGAACCATGCGGCGGCAATCCCCGCGCCGACAAAGCCGCCGAGACTCCAGAAACCATGTAACCCGGACATGATGCTGCGGCCCTTAACACGTTCGACCTGCAGGCCATTGGCATTCATTGCGACATCCAGAAAGGCACCGGAAAAGCCAAGCGCGAACATCGCGATCGAAATGCTGAGATAATCGGGCATGAAGGCAGGCAGGCCGACCGCGATGAAGTAAAACAGCCCCGAATAGCGCACCACGCGTTCGCTACCAAACCGGTCTGCCAGTCTTCCGGCGATTGGCATGACGGCCAGAACCCCGATGGCGGCCGCCAGCAAGATGCCGCCAAGTTCATCATGCCCAAGGCCCATGCGTTCCTGCACAAGCGGGATGTGGGGCACCCAGCTTGAAAACGCGGCACCATGCAAGAAGAAGATAGCGCGTACGCGGTTATGGGCCTTAGAGTGGGTTTGCATTTATGCGTTTCCCCGCAAATCGACGAAAGAGTGTCAGGCCTGAATGACGTTCAGTCCGCGCCGGGTGTAATTGGCGAGATAGCCGTTTGAAAGTTTCCGGCCGGTGACCAGATGGGAAATCGCATCAATGTCGCAGACTCGGTACGGCAAACTGGTTTCAAGTTTGTCGGCGGTTGTAATGGCAATGACCTCTGCCGATTGGGCGATCATTGCCGCCTTGGTGGCGCGTTCTTCGGTGCTGCTGGTCGACAGGCCAGCTTCGGGGTGAAGCGCGCAGGTGCCAAGCAGTGCGATATCGGCATTAAAGTTTCTAAGCTGATCAAGGGTCGTCGGGCCGCACACCACCATATCTGTTTTGCGAAGCGTGCCACCCAACATGATGACTTCAGCATTCGGATGACTGGCGAGCTCGACCGCGATCATTGGATTGACTGTAATCACAGTGCCGCGAAAGGATGGTTTGAGGTTGCGTGCAACTTCACAAACCGTGGTGCCGCTATCGAAAAATGCCACGCAATCATCGGGGATCAGTTCGCGTGCGGCCTTTTGGGCGATGGCAGTCCGTTCGGGTTGCAGTTCCTGCGCCCGTTCCGCGTAACTTTCCTGTGCCGAATTGGGCAGGACCGCACCCCCATGAATGCGGCGCAAATAACCCTCTTCCTCCATCTGGCGCAGATCGCGGCGGATGGTATCAAGGGATGCGTGAAACAGGGCGGCCAGATCGTGGATATGGACCGTGCCCTGGCTGCGCAGAAGTTTCTGGATTTCGTCCTGACGGCTTGAAACGCTCGACATCTGTATGCCTGTTTTGCATGTTGTGCATGTATTGCCGATATTGGTTAGCCCGGACATGCAAAAGCGTCAATAGAAAAACCGGCCAGACGAGGGTCTGACCGGTTTTGCAGCAAAGCAGCATTCGGTGGTTTATCAGGCTTTATCAAGCGCCTGTGTCAAATCCGCCAGAATGTCATCAATATGTTCGATGCCAATCGACAGGCGGACATAGCCATCAGTCACACCCGATGACAGGCGATCTTCCTCTGACAGCTGGCTGTGAGTCGTGGTGGCCGGGTGGATGGCAAGGGATCGCGTGTCACCGATATTGGCCACGTGGTAGAACAGCTCCAGCGAGTTGATAAATTTTTCGCCGGCATCTTTGCCGCCGGCCAGTTCAAAGCCCATCAAAGAGCCCAAGCCGCCCTTAAGGTACTTGTCCGCACGACGGCGGGCCTCGCCATCCTGTTTGCTGGGATGGATGACCTTGGTGACTTTCGGGTGGGATGCCAGGAAGTCGGCAACCTTGAGCGCGTTTTCGCAATGACGTTCCATCCGAAGCGGCAAGGTTTCCATGCCCTGAATGGTCTGGAAAGAATTGAACGGCGATGCCGCCGCACCGACATCACGCAGCAGCGTGCAGCGCAGTTTAATTGCGTATGCCACCGGACCAATGGGCCTAACAGCCTCGGTCCAGACGGCACCGTGATAGCTGGGATCCGGTTCGTTCAGAAGCGGGAAGCGTTTGGCGTGCTTTTCCCAATCAAACTTGCCCGAATCAACGACGATGCCACCAACCGAGGTGCCGTGACCGGCAATGAATTTGGTGGTCGAATACATGACAATACTTGCGCCGTGTTCGATCGGTTTGCAGATCACTGGGGCCGCGGTGTTATCAACGATCAACGGAATGCCAAGGTCATCGCCGATATCGGCAACTTCGCGGATCGGGAAGACTTGCAGTTTCGGGTTGGGCAGGGTTTCGGCATAGAACGCACGCGTTTTGTCATCGGCAAGGCGACGGAAGTTTTCCGGATCGGCCGGATCGGCAAAGCGGACTTCGATGCCCATCTGTTTGAAGGTGTTGGCAAACAGGTTCCAGGTGCCACCATAAAGGTCGGTGGAGCTGACAATGTTGTCGCCTGCCTGCGCGATGTTCAGCACCGCAAAGGTCGATGCTGCCTGACCCGATGCCAGTGCGACCGCCGCAGCACCGCCATCAAGGGCCGCCACGCGCTGTTCAAGCACATCATTGGTCGGGTTCATCAGGCGGGTATAGATGTTGCCCAGTTCCTTAAGCGCAAAAAGGTCTGCGGCATGCTGGGTGTCGCGGAACTGATAACTGGTGGTTTGATAGAGCGGGACGGCGACAGAACCGGTTGTCGGTTCGGCGCGATAGCCTGCATGAAGAACAATTGTTTCCGGCTTGGTCGAAGACATGATGACTGTTTCCCTGATTTATTGTGATTCCTGAGGCGAGGAGGGTATGCGCAGCGGCCCTGTATTCGCAAGGAAGATTTGGCGAAATGCCAGAGTGCTATGCATGTGACGAGCCTTCAGAACGAGAATTGTGATAATTCGGTACGATTATACCGAATGAATTGACAAGCAGCAGATTTCACGTTTACGTAAAGGGAAAATAGAAAATCAAAAGAGGCGGCGATCCAATGGAATTCAACCTGTCTGAAGATCAGCAGGCATTTGCCCAAGCTGCGCGTGATTTCGCGCAGAATGAAATGGCGCCATATGCAGGCGACTGGGATGCCAATCACACATTTCCCGAAGAAACCCTGCGCAAGGCAGCCGAACTTGGTTTTGCCGCGATCTATACCGGCGAAGAACATGGCGGTACGGGGCTTGGACGCCTTGATGCTGCGGTGATTTTCGAAGAACTTGCGGCAGCTTGCCCGTCAACAGCGGCCTATATTTCGATCCATAATATGGCCTGCTGGATGATTGATACGTTTGGCAATGACGCACAGCGTGCGAAATATCTGCCCAAACTCGTCACCATGGAGCATTTCGCAAGTTATTGCCTGACCGAACCGGGGGCAGGATCGGATGCCGGATCCCTTCGCACCCGGGCTGAACGGGACGGCGATCATTATATCCTGAATGGCGAGAAGGCGTTTATTTCCGGCGGATCGCGCAGCGATATCTATGTCGTGATGGCGCGCACCGGCGATGACAGCCCGAAAGGCATTTCAACCTTTATCGTGCCAAAGGATGCCGAGGGGCTATCATTTGGCAAGCTTGAAGAAAAAATGGGCTGGAACAGTCAGCCGACCGCAGCCGTTATCTTTAGTAATTGCAAGGTGCCGGTCGAAAACCGTCTGGGTGAAGAGGGCGAAGGTTTCAAATTCGCCATGAAGGGCCTTGATGGCGGGCGGTTGAATATCGCGGCCTGTTCGATCGGTGGTGCGCGCGCGGCGATGGAGCATGCGCGCGAGCATATGAAAGTGCGCAAGCAGTTTGGCAAAAGCCTTGATCAGTTTCAGGCGTTGCAGTTCAAATTTGCTGATATGGTGACCGAACTCGAAGCCGCCCGGCTGATGCTTCATAAAGGGGCATGGAAGCTGGATCACAAGGCCGACGATGCCACACAGTTCTGTGCCATGGCCAAGCGGTTTGCGACAGATATCGGTTTTAATGTCTGCAACGAAGCGCTGCAGCTTCATGGCGGATATGGTTATATTCGCGAATATCCCATCGAGCGGCTTTTGCGTGACTTGCGGGTGCACCAGATCCTTGAAGGTACCAATGAAATCATGCGCCTGATCATCGCGCGTGCAGCCCTGAAAGACTAGGTTATGAGCACAGTTTCAAATTCGCCGACTGAGACCGCAGACGCACCGGTTCTGTTTTCGCAGGACGGGCCGGTTGGGCGGATCCTGTTGAACCGTCCCAGGGCGCTAAACGCGCTTGATCTGGTGATGGTCGATATGATGATGGCGCAGCTGAAATCTTGGGAACAGGATCCTTCGGTGAAGGTCGTAATCATTGAAGGGATGGGTGAAAAGGCATTCTGCGCGGGTGGTGATATCCGCGGCCTTTATGACGCCCGCAAGGTTGATGACGAAGAGATGCTTGATGCGTTCTATCGTCGGGAATATCACCTGAACCACTATATCGCGACTTATCCAAAGCCCTATATCGCACTGATGGACGGGATCACCATGGGCGGTGGTGTCGGGGTTTCAATCCATGGCCGGTTCCGGGTTGTGACCGAAAGAACGCTGTTTGCCATGCCTGAAACCGGCATCGGCTTTTTCCCGGATGTTGGCGGGGGATATTTCCTGCCGCGGTGTCTTGGCAAAATCGGGATGTATCTTGGTTTGACCGGGGCGCGGATAAAGGCCGCAGATTGCCTTTATGCCGGCCTTGCAACACATGGGGCGGAAAGCGCGAAACTGGATGCCATCAAGAGTGCACTGGCAAGTGCGGCGTGGGACGGTGATGGCTTTGCCATTGCCGAGGATATCCTCAATAAGCATGAAACGCCGTTCGGTTCAGCACCACTTTCAGAAATTCGCAGCGAGATCGATCATTGCTTTGCTGGTGACAGTGTCGCGGCGATCTTTGAAGCCTTGCGGAATGCGGCCAGTGCATTTGGCACAGAGACGCTTGAGACGTTGCTGGGCAAATCGCCGACATCCCTGTGCGTCAGTTTCGAGCAAATCCGTCAGGGGGGCGATATGTCGCTGGCAGAGGTCCTGAACATGGAATACCGAATGTCGCAGCGCATGGTGTGCAAGCCGGACCTGTTTGAAGGTGTGCGGGCGGTGATTGTTGATAAGGATCACGCGCCGAAATGGCAGCATGGCGATATCGGTCAGGTCGATCCACGCGAAGTGGCGGAATATTTCGAAAAACTGCCAAAAGACAAAGAGCTTAATCTTTAGACTATTGGGCAGGGAGCATCACCCTGCCAGATCACCATAAATCAGAACAAAACACCCAGATAGGGTGTCAGAGGAGACTTCAAATGGCGAATATCGGTTTTATTGGTCTGGGCAATATGGGTGGCCCGATGGCGGCCAACCTTGTGAAGGCCGGACATGCGGTCAAGGTCTTTGATCTGTCGGCGGATGCGGTGGCAAAGGCCGTGGATGTCGGTGCGACAAAAGCAGCGTTGGTCGGTGAAGCAGCCAGTGACGTTGAATTTGTCGTCACTGTTTTACCCGCAGGCAAGCATGTCCTGAGCGTGTACGACGGACCGGAGGGAGTCATTGCCAATGCCAAGCCTGGTACAGTTCTGATCGACAGTTCGACAATTGATGTGGAATCGGCCCGCAAGGCAGCCGAGTTGGCCCGTGCGGCTGGTCTTGGTGTTGTTGATGCCCCGATCTCTGGCGGGACGGCCGGTGCGGCGGCAGGTACACTGACATTCATGGTTGGTGGATCTGAGGCGGACTTTGCCAGTGCGCAACCCATTTTGGCGGGCATGGGCAGCAATATCATCCATGCCGGTGACAGCGGTGCCGGGCAGGCGGCAAAGATTTGCAATAACATGGTGCTTGGTGTCAGCATGATTGCGGTTTCCGAGGCCTTCATGCTGGCAAAGCGCCTTGGCCTGGATGCCCAGAAACTGTTTGAGGTGTCTTCAAAGGCATCAGGTCAGTGCTGGGCTTTGACAAGTTATTGCCCGGTCCCGGGGCCGGTACCGACGTCCCCGGCCAACCGCGATTATCAGCCGGGCTTTGCGGTGGATATGATGCTGAAAGACTTGAAGCTTGCCCAGCAGGCATCAGCGGCATCTGGCGCAACAACCCCGATGGGGGCGTTGGCCGAAAGCCTTTATGCGCTTTATTCCAATGGCGGCAACGGTGGCATGGACTTTTCAGCCATCGTTAAAATGCTGGATGGCGAGAAATAGAAGTACCCAAAAGCATTGCCAAACGAGCGGGTCCGGATTTCCGGGCCCGTTTTGTTATATGTTGCGTTGTCTGAAAATGGGAGCACAATAGACAAGTCGATTTTTGATAACAGCAGTGCATCAATGACCTCACGCTATAACACCTCGAACGAGATTTATTTTGAGCTTCGGCAAGTCGGCACCTATCTGCGGTGTACGGCCATTGACGGCAAAACAGGCGTGGAAGTGACTGTTGCCGGACCTGTCAGCCGGAATCCGGAACAACTGAAGCGCGTTGCTGCACAAAAACTTGAATACGTTCTCAAAAAGGGATAATTTATACAATATAAAGCGTGGGTGACTTTCGAAGTCAGTGTTTTATGCCAATTTCAAATCCTGTTTTGGTGATTTTCACTAAAATGTCAAAGCGGCTTGCAGGGTTTGAAATCGTGTGTCTAATGTCCTCGCTCTAATCGCGCTCTTTATGTAATGGTCGCAAAAAAGAATGACCGGCATAGGGGGTTAAAACCGGGGGTTACCCGATAACAATAAGACGGAGGCTTTGCGGGTTTGCCAGGGGGCTATGGGGAGACAGTGTCTCATCCAATCATTACATCTGTGTGTGAATTGATACCTTCTGCTGATCTGGCGAAGTCCTTGTATGTCTGTGCCAAATCTAAGGTTGTGCAATGGATTGGGCTTATTTCCTACAACAATTGATCAATGGTCTGACGCTGGGGGCCATTTATGGTCTGATCGCCATCGGTTACACGATGGTTTATGGCATTATTGGCATGATCAACTTTGCGCACGGTGAGATCTATATGATCGGTGCGTTCCATTCCCTGATTACCTTCCTGATCTGTCAGGCTGCCGGTATCAGCGGAATTCTACCTCTTACCCTTCTTTTGATGCTGTTCGTTTCAATGGTTCTGACCTCTGTCTATGGTTGGGGCGTGGAACGGGTTGCATATCGGCCGCTGCGCGGCTCATTCCGCCTAGCAGCTTTGATTTCTGCCATCGGCATGTCCATTTTCCTGCAGAACTTCGTTCAGATTTCGCAGGGCGCGCGCGTGAAACCGATGCAGCCGCTTGTTGAGGGCGGCATTACCCTGATGGAAAGCGCGAATTTCGACGTTCAGCTCAGCTATATGCAGATCGTGATTATCGTTCTGACATTTGTGCTGATGGTTGTCTTCTCGCTGCTGATTGCCAAAACGTCCCTGGGCCGCGCACAGCGTGCCTGTGAGCAGGACCGTACAATGGCAGGCCTTCTGGGCGTTAACGTTGACCGCACCATCTCGACGACGTTTGTCATGGGTGCTGCCCTGGCATCGGTCGCGGGGATGATGGTGACGTTGTATTACGGCGTGATCGACTTCTATATCGGCTTCCTTGCCGGTGTTAAGGCCTTCACTGCAGCCGTTCTTGGCGGTATCGGATCTTTGCCAGGCGCAATGCTTGGCGGTCTTCTGATCGGCCTGATCGAGGCCTTCTGGTCGGGGTATCTCACGATTGAATACAAGGATGTCGCAACGTTTGGCATTCTGGTTCTTGTGCTGATCTTCCGTCCGTGGGGTCTGCTCGGCAAGCCGGAGGTGGAGAAAGTCTGATGTCTGCTGCATTTGCTTCTTCTCGTACCAATGGCTCGGAAGTGGTCAAGGAACTTGCGTTCTTTGCCGTGATTGCGCTGTTGATGTCGGTCATGCTCCTTGGTGTCGAGACGGTTGACCGTCCGACCGGTCTGGAACTGGCCGTGCGTTGGGATCTTGTCCTGATTGCAATCGGTGCAACCGTGATTGGTCGTCTTGGCCTGATTTTCCGCCGCGAGAACATTTCACGTCTCGGCCAAGCCGTTCTGATTACGCTTTCTGCCGTTGCCGTTTTTGAAATGTTCGTACGTTTCCGCGAACTTGATGACCGCTGGGTTTCGCCGGTCTTCCTCGACATGGTGTTTTCAAGTGTCGTCAGCACCATCGTTGGTATCGCGTTTGTGGCGATCATTTTTGCCACGGCCTATTTCACGATGAAAGACAAGACCGCGGCTGATGTCGATGAAAGCGCCAAACTGTCGTCCAAAATCCAGTTGGCGTATCGTTCGAACACCAAGAAAATCGGTCTCATCGGGATTATCTTCTTTATCATTTTCCCGTTCATCTTTGGCGAAGACCGTTCCGCGATCGACCTTGCGACCCTTGTGATGATTTACATCATGCTGGGGTGGGGGCTGAATATCGTGGTTGGTCTGGCCGGTCTTCTGGATCTTGGATATGTGGCGTTCTATGCTGTCGGGGCGTATTCCTATGCATTGCTGTCACAGAACTTCGATCTCAGCTTCTGGCTGTGCCTGCCGCTGGCTGGTATCTTTGCGGCAAGCTTTGGGATTATCCTTGGCTTCCCGGTTCTGCGTCTGCGCGGTGACTATCTTGCGATCGTGACCCTTGGTTTCGGTGAGATTATCCGCGTTGTTCTGATCAACTGGTATGACCTTACCGGTGGTCCGGACGGGATTTCCTCGATTGAACGTCCGAGCTTCTTTGGACTGGCCGATTTTTCGCGGCGTGTTCCGGAAGGGACGATTGGCTTTAACGAGCTGTTCGGCATGGAATACTCGTCCATGCATCGTCTGATCTTCCTGTACTACCTGATCCTTGTGCTGGCACTGGTGACCAACTTCGTGACCCTGCGTCTGCGCAAACTGCCGATCGGGCGTGCCTGGGAAGCGCTTCGCGAGGATGAAATTGCCTGCCGTTCGCTTGGCATCAACCCGACCAACACCAAGCTGTCGGCATTTGCCATCGGCGCGATGTTTGGTGGTTTTGCCGGTGCGTTCTTTGCAACCCGTCAGGGCTTCATCAGCCCGGAAAGCTTCACCTTCCTTGAATCGGCTGTGATTCTTGCGATTGTGGTTCTAGGCGGCATGGGCAGCCAGATCGGCGTCGTGTTGGCAGCAATTGTGATGATCGGTTTCCCGGAAATGTTCCGTGAACTGGCCGAATATCGCATGCTGATCTTCGGGGCAGGTATTGTTGCCATTATGCTCTGGCGTCCGCGCGGTCTGTTGTCCTTCCGTGATCCGACCATTCTGCTCAATATGAGCCAGAAAGAAAAAGTTGCCGGAGAAATCAAATGACCGACAACAAACTGCTTGAAGTCGAACATCTGACCATGCGTTTCGGCGGACTGGTCGCGATTGATGATCTGTCTTTCAATGCCAACAAGCGTGAAATCACAGCGATCATCGGCCCGAACGGGGCAGGGAAAACAACTGTGTTTAACTGCCTGACCGGGTTCTACGTTCCGACCGAGGGTCGCCTGACCCTTCATGCCGACGATGGCCCGCGGTTGCTGGAACGGACCGAAGGGTTCCGCATTCCACGTAACAAAGGTGTTGCCCGCACGTTCCAGAACATCCGCCTGTTTACCGGGATGACGGTTCTGGAAAACCTGATCGTTGCCCAGCATAACCGACTGATGGAGGCCTCTGCGTTCTCTCTTGCCGGTTTGTTCAACCTTGGCAGATATGCCAAGGCGGAAAAGGAAGCGGTCGAAAAGGCGGAGTTCTGGCTGGAGAAGGTTGGTCTGTATGCGCAGGCTGACTGGAATGCCGGTAACCTGCCATATGGTTCCCAGCGTCGTCTGGAAATCGCACGTGCCATGTGCACCGACCCGTCACTGCTTTGTCTGGACGAACCGGCTGCGGGGCTTAACCCGCGTGAGTCGGCGGAACTGAACGTTCTGTTGCAGAGCATCCGTGATGATCAGGGCGTTGGCTGCCTTCTGATCGAGCATGATATGAGCGTTGTCATGCAGATTTCCGACCATGTGATCGTTCTTGATTACGGTAAAAAGATTGCCGATGGCAATCCAGAAGCCGTCAAGAATGATCCGGCTGTTATCCGCGCCTATCTTGGCGAAGAGGAGGATGACGAGCTTCCGCCGGAAGTTGCTGCCGACCTTCATCTTGATCCGAAAGCGCAGTGAGGGAGTCCATCGATATGTCCATGCTTAAAATCGAAGGTGTTCATACCTTCTATGGCAATATCGAAGCCCTCAAGGGCATTGATATGGAAGTCAATGAAGGTGAAATTGTCACCCTGATCGGTGCCAATGGTGCCGGCAAAACCACGTTGCTTATGACCTGCTGCGGTTCGCCGCAGGCCAGCAAGGGACGCATTCTGTTTGAAGGTCAGGATATCAGTCGCATGCCAATGCATGAGATCTGCCAGCTTGGTATTCAGCAGTCCCCGGAAGGGCGTCGTATTTTCCCGCGCATGTCGGTTTATGAAAACCTTCAGATGGGCGCAATCACCCAGGATCCGAAATATTTCAATTCGGATATCGAAATGGTGTTTGATCTGTTCCCGCGTCTGAAGGAACGCATCAACCAGCGTGCCGGTACGATGTCTGGTGGTGAGCAGCAGATGTTGGCGATTGGCCGTGCGCTTATGGGCCGTCCGCGTCTTCTTCTGCTTGATGAGCCGTCACTTGGTCTGGCGCCACTGATCGTGAAGCAGATTTTCGAAACGGTTGAGAAGATTAACCGTGAGAAAAAGATGACGGTCTTCCTCGTTGAGCAGAACGCATTCCATGCGCTCAAACTGGCTCATCGTGGATATGTGATGGTCAATGGCAATATCACGCTCTCGGGGACGGGTGCGGAACTTCTGGCAAACCCGGAAGTCCGCGCAGCCTACCTCGAGGGTGGCCACTAGGGAGTTCTGAGATGGAAGCGATTACGGGTACCAGCATTGGTGTCACAATCGGAATGACCATCATCCTGATGGGGTTCTGCGGTTTCATGACCGGTCAGGCCATCGCAAACACCTGGCGTCCTGCCTGGCAGCTTGTGCCTTATGCACTGTTGCTTGGCTGTGTTGACCGCTTCATGGTTTTTGCCCTGTTTGAAGGTGAGCTTCTTTCACTTTCCGGCTACATTTTTGATACGGTAATCCTGTTTGCAATCACCTTCGCGGCGTTCCGCCTGACGCAGGTGAACAAGATGCTGTCGCAATATCCGTGGCTGTATGAGCGGGTTGGTCCGTTTGCGTATCGCGCCCGCGAAGGTGCTGATGTTCGCTGATATTTGCGGGGACGTACAGCGTCCCCGCATGGTTGCCCGATAACGGGCAATCATCTGGTTTGTACTTATGCGCCCCGAATTCGGAGTGCTATGGTGCGAGGGAACTGAAACCGGTAATCGGCGATAAACACGGGCCGGTTTCAGATCCAAAAAGATGATTCTGTCATGGTGATGGAATCAACCTTTGGAACAGGGAGACTTCTCTTATGTCGAAAACCAAGCTCGGCCTTCTTGCCACTGCTTCCGCGCTTGTTCTTTCAATGGGTGTAGCAAAAGCTGACATCGTTGTCGCGACCGTTGGTCCGATGACCGGTCCGTATGCTGCATTTGGCGAACAGATGACCCAGGGTGCAGAGAAAGCAGTTGCTGACATCAACGCAGCTGGTGGTGTGAACGGCGAAATGCTCGTCCTCGAAATCGGCGATGACGCTTGCGATCCGAAACAGGCTGTTGCTGTTGCCAACCAGTTGGTTAGCAAAGACGTTGCACTTGTTGCTGGTCACTTCTGCTCTGGTTCCTCGATCCCGGCTTCGGAAGTTTACTTCGAAGAGGGCATCATCCAGATTTCCCCGGCTTCGACCAACCCGCAGCTGACCGAACGTGACATGGACAACGTGTTCCGTGTTTGCGGTCGTGACGATCAGCAGGGTGAAGTTGCTGGTAAATACCTGGCGGCAAACTATGGCGACAAGAAAATCGCCATCGTTCATGACAAACAGGCTTATTCCAAAGGTCTGGCTGACGAAACCAAGAAAAACCTCAATGCGAACGGCGTAACCGAAGCCCTTTACGAAGCAATCACCCCGGCTGAGAAAGACTACTCGGCTCTGGTGACCAAGCTGAAATCCGAAGGCATCGAAGTTCTGTATTATGGTGGTTACCACACCGAACTCGGTCTGATCGTTCGTCAGATGCGCGCACAGGGCATGGATACCATGGTCATGTCTGGTGACGCGATCAACACCCTTGAATATTGGGCAATTACCGGTGATTCCGGCGAAGGCACCATCTTCACCGCATCGCCTGCAATTGAAACCGATCCGCGCAACGCCGACCTCGTCAAATACTTCGACGAAATCGGTTACAAGCCGGAAGGTTACACCCTGTTCACCTATGGTGCGATCCAGGCTTGGGCACAGGCTGCAAACAAAGCTGGTTCGACCGACTTCGAGCCGGTTGTAGATGCCCTGCATTCCGAGAAATTCGACACCGTTCTTGGCGAAATCTCGTTTGACGCCAAAGGCGACGTCGATGCTCCGGGTTACTGGATCTACACCTGGAAAGACGGTCAGTACACCGACGGTGCTATCCAGAATCCGTAATCAATTGCAAACGGTCAGTCCGGCCTAGGCTGGGCTGACCCGACTTTTGCAGTCGGATACGAAAAACGCCGCCCTGAATGAGGGCGGCGTTTTTTCTTTCGGTATTTGATCGGGGGAGGCGTTATTTCGCCTTGCGACCCAAACCGATCTTCTTGGCAAACTGCGAACGCTGCTTGGCGTAATTCGGTGCGACCATCGGGTAATCTGCCGGCAGGCCCCATTTCGCACGGTATTCTTCCGGGGTGAGGTTATAGGTCGTGCGCAGGTGACGTTTGAGCATTTTCAGCTTTTTGCCGTCTTCAAGGCAGACAATATAATCATCGCCAATAGATTTTTTGATCGGAACAGCCGGTTTCAACGGTTCCTGTTCCGGTTCTTTTTCAACACCGTGTATATCATCAAGAGAAGCAAAGACAGTCGAAATCAGTTCCGGAATCTGTGCCGCGGCAAGCGCATTGTTGCTGACATAGGCAGATACAATGTCGACGGTCATCTGTAAAAGTTCGTCGCGATCAAGCACGCTGTTCTCGGTTTCAGCCATAATTGAAGTAATCCTTCATTTGATAAATCACATTAAACTTAATGCACTATTCAGTCGGTATAGTCAAACCACAGAAAAACACAAGGTTATTTGTTTAATAGACCCTGTTTTGGTTTATAGGGATGTTATATTAAAGTTTATGCTTTGGCGGCGATGATTAAACCCTCTTAAATTTCAGATCGTACAGGAAATACAACCAGACAGATTGCGCAATAATACTGTTTATATGGCTGGATCGTACTTTACGGCCATGGCGGCATTCTGATACCTGCATGGACCTTGTTGACGGCGTTAAAGCTGACATATGTGTTCAATATACGGAGCGTTTGAACCATAACGGTTTTACTGCGTCAGTTCTGTTTGGAAAACTTGCTGTTTTGCATGAGCTGCGCGTTGGCAGCCCCGACGCTATATGCTACAAGGCGCTCAAATTTTAACTTTTGCTTTTGAATAAAGGCACGCCTATGACCGTCAAAACCCTTGCGATTGCCTCCGATCACGGTGGTGTGGAACTGAAATCAACCATTGCTGAAACCTTGAAAAAGCGCGGGATTGAAGTGCTTGATCTGGGCACAGATGGTTCGGCTTCGGTTGATTACCCGGATTATGCGCAGGCAGTGGCCAAGGCCCTTATCGATGGCAAGGCCGAGGCGGGTATTCTCGTCTGTGGATCTGGCATCGGTATGAGCATGGCAGCCAACCGTTATCCGCAAATCCGCGCAGCACTGGTTCATGACCGTCTTTCCACGGAACTTTGCCGTCAACATAACAACGCAAATGTTCTTTGCCTTGGTGCCCGCCTGATTGGTGAAGCCACGGCACTTGATTGCGTTGATACCTTCTTGTCGACCGAATTCGAAGGCGGTCGTCACGAAGGTCGCGTTGCAAAAATGTCCTGCTCCGTCTGATTTTATCGCCATCTGGCATCAACCGGAACGGGCAGGCGGTTCCGCAAGGGATCGTTACCCGTCACATCGCATTGAAAGAGGCCCCGCATGTCGTTCAAAGGCTTTTTCACCACCAGCTTGGCCGAAGCTGATCCGGCACTGTTCAAATCTGTCATCGACGAGCTTGACCGTCAGCAGAACCAGATCGAGATGATTGCTTCGGAAAACATCGTTTCCAAAGCGGTTATCGAGGCACAGGGCACTGTCCTGACCAACAAATACGCCGAAGGTTATCCTTCGCGCCGTTATTATGGTGGTTGTGAATATGTTGACGTTGCCGAACAGCTGGCAATTGATCGCGCCAAGGAAATCTTCGGCTGTGAATTTGTCAACGTTCAGCCCCATTCCGGTGCGCAGGCAAACGGTGCGGTGATGCTGGCCCTTTGCAAGCCGGGCGATACCATTCTGGGCATGTCGCTGGATGCTGGTGGTCACCTGACCCATGGCGCACGTCCGGCACTGTCGGGTAAATGGTTCAATGCGGTTCAGTATGGTGTTCGTGAAGACGACCTGACCCTTGATTACGATCAGGTCGAAGCCCTTGCGGTTGAGCACAAACCGGCCCTGATCATTGCCGGTGGTTCGGCCATTCCGCGTCAGATCGATTTCAAGCGTTTCCGTGAAATCGCTGACAAGGTTGGCGCGTTGCTGATGGTTGATATGGCGCACTTTGCAGGCCTCGTTGCCGGTGGCGTTCATCCGAGCCCGCTTCCTTATGCAGATGTCGTAACCACCACCACGCATAAAACCCTTCGTGGTCCGCGTGGCGGCATGATCTTGTCAAACAACCTCGAGATCGGCAAAAAGATCAATTCCGCCGTCTTCCCGGGTCTGCAGGGTGGTCCGCTGATGCATGTGATTGCGGCCAAGGCGGTTGCCTTTGGCGAAGCACTTCGCCCGGAATTCAAGGCATATGCCCAGCAGGTTGTTGATAACGCCAAGGCACTGGCCGAAGTCCTTGTCAAACGTGGCTTTGACATCGTGACCGGCGGTACTGATACGCACCTTATGCTGGTGGATCTGCGTCCGAAGGGGCTGAAAGGCAACACGGCAGAAGTCGCGCTGGAACGTGCAGGCATTACGTGTAACAAAAACGGTATTCCGTTTGACACCGAAAAACCGACCATTACGTCTGGCGTGCGTCTTGGTACGCCAGCAGGTACCACGCGTGGTTTCGGTGTTGCCGAATTCCAGCAGATCGGTGAACTGATCGGTGACGTTCTGGATGCCATGGTCGACAACCCGGAAGGCAATGCCGAAGTCGAGGCTGCCGTCCGTACGAAGGTTGAAGACCTCTGCAAGCGTTTCCCGATCTATTCCTGATCGATTTGAGGCTTAGATAAAAATATGCGTTGCCCGTTTTGCGGACATACCGATACCCAGGTTAAGGACTCCCGTCCGACTGAAGAGCATCATGCCATTCGTCGTCGCCGGTTCTGTCCTGCCTGCGGATCGCGCTTCACGACATTTGAACGTGTCCAGTTGCGTGAGTTGATGGTTGTGAAAACAGACGGGCAACGCGAATTGTTCGACCGCGACAAGCTGGCCCGGTCGATCTTTTTGGCGTGCCGTAAGCGCCCGATTGAAGACGAACGTGTTGAAAAGGCCCTTAATGGCATTCAACGCCGTCTTGAAAGCAGTGGCGAAAGCGATATTTCCACCGATACCATTGGCGAAATGGTGATGGAGGCGCTTAATGCCCTCGATCAGGTGGCCTATGTACGCTACGCTTCGGTGTACAAGAATTTCCGTGAAGCCCGCGATTTCGAGCAATTCGTCGAAAAAATGCATGATGATGGGGAAGAAGAGGCGGACGCAGAGTAATGACAGCCCCCGCGTTTAGCGAAGACGACCGGCATTTCATGCGGGTCGCATTGAGCCTGTCAAAACGCGGTTTGGGGAATGTCTGGCCGAACCCGTCGGTTGGCTGCGTTCTTGTTTCTTCCAATGGTACCATTGTTGGCCGTGGTCACACCCAGCCCGGTGGTCGCCCGCATGCCGAACGTGTTGCCCTTGATCTGGCCGGTGCCTTGGCCCGCGGGGCAACCGCCTATGTCACCCTTGAACCTTGCAGCCATGTTGGTAAAACACCGCCCTGTGCAACCGGCCTGATTGAAGCCGGCGTGTCGCGCGTTGTCAGCGCGCTGACCGATCCGGATCCGCGTGTGTCGGGCAGGGGGCACGAAATGCTGCGTGATGCGGGCATTCAGGTTGATGTCGGGCTGTATGCCGACGAGGCCCGCCGCGTGAATGAAGGCTTCTTGTCCAAAGCCGAGCGTTCCCGTCCGTTTATCACGCTTAAACTGGCATCGACCCTTGATGCGCGATCTGCGACAACCAGCGGCGAAAGCCAGTGGATTACGGGTGCCAGCGCACGCGAAGCCGGTCACATGCTGCGTGCCAACCATGACGCCATTCTGGTCGGTGCCAAGACGGTCATCGCTGATGATCCGAATTTGACTTGTCGCCTTGCCGGGCGGGATCATCAATCCCCGGTGCGTGTCATTCTGGATCGCGCAGGCGACGTACCGGTTGCTGCCAAGCTTGTCCAGACGGCCGACGATGTGCCGACATGGCTGGTGACAGCCGACAAGAATTTCGCCGAACTATCGGAAAAATTTGAAAAAACTGCGGTAAAAGTGATTTCTGCCGGATGCGCAGGCGATCATTTGGACCTACATGATGTCCTGCGTAAGCTGGCAGATGAAGGTCTGACGCGTGTCCTTGTTGAAAGTGGCGGAAATCTTGCCGCCGGTTTGATCAGGGCGGGCGTTGTCGATCGTATCATTCATTTCGTCGCGCCATCGTTGATTGGTGGCGACGGCAAGGCAATCATTGCAGATCTTGGTTTGAAACAGCTTGCAGACGCACCGCATTTCAAACGTACTTCAGTTCGTGAAGTGGGTGCGGATATTGCGCTAACCTACGATAAAATAACGGAATAAATGAATGTTTACTGGCATCATCACCGATATCGCAACCGTTCGTGCAATCGAGAAAACCGGCGACACCCGGTTTGAGTTCACCACGTCCTTTGATACGTCAAAGATCGTTTTGGGGGCCTCCATCGCGTGTAATGGTGCCTGCATGACCGTGATCGAAACCGGTGACGACTGGTTTGCCATCGAGGCATCTGCAGAAAGCCTGTCGCGCACGACGCTGGGCGATCTTGTTGTCGGATCCAAGGTTAACCTCGAACAGGCGACGCGTGTCGGCGATGAGTTGGGTGGTCATATCGTATCCGGGCATGTCGACGGGGTCGCAACGCTGACCAAACGCGTACCCGAAGGCGACTCTTTGCGCCTGACATTCGAGGTGCCCGAAGCCTTTGCAAAATATATCGCATCCAAGGGATCGGTGACACTTGAAGGTGTGTCATTGACTGTCAACGAGGTTGACGGAAACACATTTGGTATCAATCTGATACCGCATACCCAAAACGAAACCACATTGGGTTCAAAGCAGCCGGGCGACCGGATCAACTTTGAAATCGATATGCTGGCACGCTACGTCGCGCGCATGCTGGGCAAGGATTGAATAACAATGCCGCACAATTATCTTTCGCCAATAGAAGACGTCATCGAAGAGGCCCGTAATGGCCGGATGTTTATTCTTGTCGATGACGAAGACCGCGAAAACGAGGGAGATCTGGTTATTCCGGCCCAGATGGCAACGCCCGATGCCATCAATTTCATGGCGACCCATGGCCGCGGCCTGATTTGCCTTACGCTTGAATCTGAGCGTTGCGACGAGCTTGGCCTGACCATGATGAGTGCGCATAACGGCACGCGCCACGAAACAGCCTTTACCGTATCGATCGAAGCTAAGACTGGCGTCACCACCGGTATTTCCGCCCCTGACCGTGCGCGGACTGTAGCCGTTGCGATTGATCCGACTGCCGGTCGCCACGATATCGTGACACCGGGCCATGTATTTCCGCTTCGTGCTCGTCCGGGTGGGGTTTTGGTGCGTGCTGGTCACACAGAGGCGTCTGTTGATATCGCGCGGCTAGCGGGCCTGAACCCGTCTGGTGTCATTTGTGAAATCATGAGTGATTCGGGCGAAATGGCGCGCTTGCCAGAACTGGTCGAGTTCGCCAAGAAACACAATCTCAAGATCGCACAGATCGCCGATCTGATCCGCTATCGCCGGAAGCATGAAAAGGTCGTTCAGCGCAAGGCCACCACCAAGATCAAAAGTGTGAATGGCGGCGAGTTTGCCATGCATCTTTATGTCAACAACGTCACCTATGCCGAACATATTGCGCTGGTCAAAGGCGATATTTCTGATGATGCGCCGGTTCTGACCCGTGTCCATGCCCTAAATGTGATAGAAGATGTCTTGGGCGATACCCAAACAGGCCATCAGGGCCAACTTTCCGCCGCCATGCGCCAGATCGGCGAGGAGGGGCGTGGTGTGGTTGTCCTGATCCGTGAACCGCGCCCGAACACGCTGTCTGCATCAATTGCCAAACTGATCGAGATGAATGGCGGTGATGGTGATGCCCTGCGTCAGGAACTGGCGAATGAAAACGGTGATGGCGATTTGCGCGACTATGGTGTCGGTGCGCAAATCTTGCATGATCTTGGCATTCGCGACATGATTCTGCTTTCAAATACCAAACGCCACATTGTAGGACTTGACGGCTTCGGTCTAAATCTGGTTGATCAGCGTCCGCTTGTCGTCTCGGAGGAATAAAATCATGAGCAACGCCCCCCACATCCTGATTGTGGATGCGCCGTACTACACGCATATCGTCGAAGACCTTGTCAAAGGGGCTGCTTCGACGCTGCAAGCTGGTGGCGCGACATGGGACCGTATTTCGGTCGCGGGTGCGTTTGAAGTGCCGATTACCATCCGTTATGCTGTGCAGTCGATGGAAGAACTGGCCACCGGTCCGCGCTATGACGGTTATCTTGCGCTTGGGTGTGTTATTCGTGGCGAAACCACGCATTACGATCACATTTGCGAAGAAGCCAACCGAGCGCTGATGCAGCTTTGCCTTGACTACAACCTGGCAATCGGCAATGGCATCCTGACTGTCGAGAACGAGGCGCAGGCACTTGCACGGGCCAAGGCTGACGAAAAGAACAAGGGCGGCGAGGCTGCCAAAGCTGTTCTGCGTCAGATTGAAGTTCAAAACCACTTTGGAATACATCACAAGTAATGACCGAGAAATCAAAGGCATCAGCCGCACAACGGCGCAGCGCGGCGCGTTTCGCCGCTATTCAGGCGCTTTACCAGGCAGAGCTTTCGCAACTGCCTGCCGCTGATATCGTGCGCGAATATTCCGACTTCCGCCTTGATGGTACGGGTGGTCGCGATCTTGATGTGCCAAACGAAGACCTGATCGATCCGGATCGCGGCTTTTTCGCCGATCTGGTTCAGGGCGTTGCCGCACGTATGGTCGATCTTGATGCGCTGATCAATGGTGCACTTGAAAAGGGCTGGACCACGCAGCGTCTTGAGACCGTCCTGCGCAGTATCCTGCGTGCGGGCACCTATGAACTTATCGCACGTGAAGACGTGCCGATGCGGGTTGTCATCACGGAATATGTCGACGCAGCACATTCGTTCTTTGACGAGAATGAGCCAAAGCTTGTTAATGCCGTGCTGGACCGTATCGGGAAAACCTTGCGTCCCGGTGAAGCCGGACAGAATTGATATGGCAGCGCGATCCGGCGAATTTGAACTGATCGCGCGCCATTTTGCGCCCATTGCGCAACGTGATCCGGCCGCATTGTCTTTGAAGGATGATGCGGCCGTATTTTCACCACCAGCCGGGCACGAGGTTGTTGTCACAACCGATGCGCTGGTGGCTGATGTCCATTTCCGAAGCATTGATGAACCGGAACTGATCGCAAAGAAAGTTCTGCGCGTGAACCTGTCGGACTTGGCGGCCATGGGCGCCCGACCGGGCGGCGTCGTATTGAGTTCGGGTTATAGTCGCGATCTGTCTGATGACTGGGTGGCGCGATTTGCCAAGGGTTTTGGCGAAGACTGTGCAGCTTATGATGTGTCGCTTTGGGGCGGCGATACGGTTGCAACGCCAGGCCCGACATTTTTTAGTCTGACGGCATTTGGCTATGTTCCAACGGGCAGGGCCCTTCGACGTGATCTGGCAAAACCGGGCGATGTTTTGGCCGTCACCGGAACGTTGGGAGATGCGGCCTTGGGGCTGGCGCTACTGAACGGTGAATTTCCCGATCTTGCACCGGATTTGGTCGAGTTCCTGAAAGATCGTTATTGGTTGCCGCAGCCGCGGATGAAGGAAAGTACGGCCTGTATCGCATCGAAACGACGCCTCGCTGCCATGGATATTTCCGACGGGCTTGCAGGGGATTGTCGCAAGATATGTTCTGCGTCGCGCGTCGGTCTTGTGATCAACCGCGATGCTGTTCCGCTATCCAAGGCGGCACGCGAGGTGTTGGATGGTGACGAAGACCAGTGGTCGCGCATTCTTGCGGGCGGTGACGATTACGAACTTCTGATTGCGGGCGCTCCCGAAGATGTTGCTGCGCTGGGTGATGATTTCACCGTCATCGGTGGGGTGACGGATGAAGTCGGTGTTGTATCGTTGATTGGGGCGGATGGAAAAATGGCCGAACTCGCAGATGGCGGGTTCGACCATTTTAAATAACGACAAGTGTCTTGATCAGCACAGCCGGCTTATTTCTGCTCGCTGAACCGGCCTAGGTTGCCAAAGAGCTGCTGCAGGATGGTGATTTCACGACCGGCAGTTGGCGTAACGCGGTCCGTCGGGATAACCGGCTTGCCGTCTTCGAGGTCATATTCACTCAGGATTTCGACGCGGTTTGCGGCATCGAAGCTGATCAGAATGACTTTCTGTTCGACAGTTTCGGGTTCGAAGAACGCAACGGTCTCGGTCACACTGGAAATATAAAGCCAGACATTTTCGTCAAAGGCGGCAACCGATGATGGCGATCCCAGAATATTGGTGACATCACCCTTGGTCGATTCTCCGACAGAGATCTGTTCAAGCTGTTCTGGGTCCGGCGCGTGGCCGCGGGTCGCAATTCTGGGGCTGCAGGCAGCGACAAAGGCAATAGCCAGCCCTGCCAGCATGATCAGGGGAATGCGGGTAGTTTTGTTATCCATGAAGCTCACCTGAGCGACCCTCTTCTTGAAGCGAAACCGGAATTGCCTTGAGTTTCTGCGCGAGGCGCATGATATTGCCGGGCAATGCATGGGGCAGACATGCCCCAATGAGATTTACGGCATTCTGCGTGCCACGACAGGAATGTCAACGAAGGAGTGTTACTGTTGTTTGGATGGCTTAAGAAAAAAGACCGCAAGCAAACTGCTGCGTTCGAGCTTTACACGGCAATGGTAACCCAGGCGCGCCAACCGGACTTCTACGCAAAGCTTGGCGTTCCCGATAAGATGGAAGGGCGCTTTGACCTTATTCTCGTTCATGCGTTTATCCTGTTTCGGCGTCTGAAGGCCGATGATGGTGACCGTGATCTTGCACAGCGTATCTTTGATGTGATGTTTGCTGATCTTGATCAGAATATGCGTGAAATGGGGATCGGGGATGTCGGTATCCTGAAACGGATCCGCAAGATGTCTGAATCCTACCATGGGCGCATTGTTGCCTATGAAGAAGGTGTTCAGTCTGGCGCAGCCGAGCTTGCCGCCGCACTGGACCGTAATCTTTACGCTGACTGTAATGTCAGCAATGAGCAACTTATGGCGATGGTCGGCTATATCCACGACGCGCTGACCAGCCTTGAAAATCAAACCATTTTGCAAATGCAGAACGGCGCGGTTCATTTTCCCGATGTCCCGGCTGTTGCTGTATCTGACTCGCACGAGAAAGAACGACCTGATGCCTGATAATTTTACCCCCGAGTTTTCCCGTATTGTCAAAACCGATGAAATGGTCAGTGGCAAAGAGAAACTTGTTATTGAAGCCAACGAAAAGGAACGTGCCGAACTGGCCAAACGGTTCGAGCTGGTTTCAATTGATAGCCTGCGCGCCGAGCTCGAAGTTAAAACCGCGTCAAACGGTGAAGTTACCGTGCGTGGCCCGATGAGTGCCGAAATCGTTCAGCGCTGTGTCGCCACACTCGAGCCCGTGCCGGAAACCGTTGAAGACACGGTCGAGGTTCTTTTCTCGCCGCATGTTTCCGAAGAAGACATGCCGTCAAACCCGGATGATCTTGAAAATCTGTCGGAAGCTGAATTGATGGCGCTGCTTGAACAGCCCGAGCCGCTTGTTGATGGCATGATTGATCTGGGCGAGGTTGTTGCACAGTTCCTTGCCGTTGCGATGGACCCGTATCCGCGCAAGGATGATGCAGAGCTGCCGGACTCGATCCAGACAGAAGAAGAGGCCGACGCCGACAAACCTAACCCGTTTGCGCAGCTTGCAGGCCTTAAAGAGCAGCTTGAAAAGAAAAAATAGTGGTCATCCGGGCGGGAACGTCTGATGATTAGGCTTGTTGAATATACCGGTATTTACCGGCATTTCACGTTTTGACTGCACTATGATCGCGTTCGCGCTGTTATGGTGTGGGCAGCCGGAATGTGCTTTACCTTGTATCTGGTGGAGAATTCCGGTAATTACGGGCGTTCCGGCCCATTGATGACAAGCTGTGCCTATTGGCTTGCCTGCCGGATATCCGGTTCAGAGATTTTAGAACAACCATAAGAGAATACGTTGCCTGAACAGGTTTGCATATCACTTGACGCGATGGGAGGAGACCACGCGCCTGAGATGGTTTTGGCTGGTGCCGAAATTGCTCTCAAGCGTTTGCCCCATCTCAAGTTTCTGATGTTTGGTGATGAAGCGAAACTCAAACCGCTTTTGGCCAAATATCCAACACTGGAAGCTGTCAGCGACATCCGCCACGCTTCGCAGGAAGTCATGATGGAAGACAAACCTTCCGTAGCACTTCGCCAGCGCCGTGATTCCAGCATGCGTCTTGCCATCAACGCCGTCAAAGAGGGCGACGCACAGGGTGTCGTGTCTGCCGGGAATACCGGTGCGCTGATGGCGATGGCCAAGTTCGTCTTGAAAACTGTCCGCGGCATCGATCGCCCGGCAATCGCCACCTATATGCCGACACAGCGCGGCGAGACGGTGATGCTTGACCTTGGCGCAAACATCGAATGTGACGAACACAACCTTGTGCAGTTTGCCCTGATGGGGGAAGTGTTCACTCGGATCCTGTTTGGTCTTGAAAAGCCGTCTGTCGGATTGCTCAACGTTGGCATCGAAGAACTCAAGGGGAATGAGTCGGTCAAGAAAGCCGCGGCGATTTTGCGCGACATTGATCTGCCGATCCGTTTTGAGGGCTTTGTCGAAGGGGATGACCTGGCCAAGGGTACGGTCGATGTGATCGTGACCGACGGGTTTACCGGCAACGTTGCGCTGAAAACCGCAGAAGGTACTGCGCGTCTGTTGGTGCATTTCCTGCGCGAGACGTTCAAAAGTTCGTTCTTTGCCAAGATCGGTTATCTTCTTGCCCGTCGTTCGCTTCAGCGTTTCCGTGATCGCATGGATCCGCGCCGTTATAACGGGGCCATGTTGCTTGGCCTTAATGGTATTGCGGTCAAAAGCCATGGCGGCACCGACGCGCTTGGTTTTTCCAACGCCATCGGGGTTTGTCACGATCTGATCGTGAACAACCTCAATGACAGCATCAAGCACGAGCTTGCAGTATTTGAAGAGGCCATGAGCGGCCTTGAAAATGCACAGCAAGAAGACGTTGCCGTTCCTGTTGGTCAAGCCAACTGATTAACCCACCAGAAAACAGAAAACCGGCGGTCCCCAAATCATGACAACTCGTTCTCGCATTATTGGTTGCGGTTCATATTTGCCTGCAAACGTTGTAACCAATGATGATCTGGCCAAGCGCGTCGACACGTCAGATGAATGGATTGTTGCCCGTACGGGCATTCGTCAGCGCCACATCGCAGCCGAAGGTGAAACCACCAGTGATCTTGCCTTTGCTGCTGCCAAAAGCGCGATGGATCATGCCGGTGTCACATCTGATGATATCGATCTGATCATTGTTGCGACCGCGACCCCGGATAACACATTTCCGGCCACAGCCACCAAGGTGCAAAATCGCCTTGGGGTCAAAGGGTTCGCCTTTGATGTTCAGGCGGTTTGTTCTGGCTTTATCTATGCGCTGACGACGGCGGATATGTATATCCGTAACGGTCAGGCCAAAACCGCGCTTGTTATTGGGGCGGAGACTTTTTCGCGGATCCTTGATTGGGAAGACCGCCGGACTTGTGTGCTGTTTGGCGATGGTGCGGGGGCAGTCGTCGTGCAGGCCGTTGAAGGCCAGGGCACGATTGAGGACATGGGCATTCTTGCCAACCGTCTGCATTCGGATGGCAGCAAGTACGAGCTTCTTTATGTTGATGGCGGACCGTCTGCGACCCAGACAGTTGGGCATTTGCGTATGGAAGGTCAGGAAGTCTTCCGCCACGCTGTGACAAACCTTGCCAGCGTTATTCGCGAAGTTCTGGCCGATACCGGCCTTGAGCCGGGCGATATCGACTGGCTGGTGCCGCATCAGGCCAACCAGCGCATTCTCGATAGTACGGCGCGCAAGTTTGGTATTTCCAAGGATAAGGTGGTTGTGACGGTTGATCGTCACGCCAACACGTCTGCGGCGTCGATACCATTGGCACTGGCCGAGGCGGTCCACGATGGACGTGTCAAACGCGGTGATATTGTCGTGCTTGAAGCCATGGGCGGCGGATTTACCTGGGGCGCATCGTTAATGCGTTGGTAAAGCCGGACCATTTGTACGGAATGACACAAATTCACGTGAAATTCTTAATTTTCACAACATTCCGTCAAAAAGCATTGTATCCTGTTGATATTGAGTGATTTCGCTACCAGATATAGCCTTGTAAATTAAGTCCCGTAATTAGGAGGCGGCCTGTCATGTCGGAAACAACGATTACCCGTGCGGATCTCGCGGAAGCCGTTTATCAGGAAGTTGGTCTGTCGCGGAATGAGTCCGCCCAGTTGCTTGAAACTGTTCTCGATGAAATTTCATCGGCACTGATCAAGGACGAAGTTGTGAAAATTTCCTCTTTTGGAAGTTTCTCTGTTCGTCAGAAAGGTCAGCGTATCGGACGAAACCCGAAAACGGGTGAAGAAGTACCGATCCTTCCGCGTAAGGTGCTTGTCTTCCGGCCTTCACAGGTCCTGAAAGCCCGAATTAACGCTTAAGAAAAAGAAGTCATGAAAACTAACTTGGGGGCTGCGGCGGGAACTTCCCGCCGGACAGCAAAGTCTGACTCTGCTTTTCGCACAATTAGCGAGGCTGCAAAGGAGCTTGGTCTTCAGCAGCACGTCCTGCGGTTCTGGGAATCCAAGTTTCCCCAGATCCAACCGATGAAACGGGCAGGGGGCAGACGTTATTATCGTCCAGAAGACATTGATTTCCTTGCCCATATTCGCACGCTGCTGCACGATCAGGGCTTTACGATCAAGGGGGTGCAAAAGCTCCTTGATCAGAACAAGGGCAAGTTGCCATCGGAAATCGCTGTAACCGGGCAGGACGCAGACACAGGCACATCGGATATGGCGCCTGGTTCCACTGTGTCTGGAATGGCCAGTGTCTCAGGTCCGGACAAAACAGCGCTGAAAGCTGTTTTGGGCGAACTCGAAGAACTTCAGGCGATCCTGCGTACAGGCCTGCAGGACGTTAAAAAAAATCCATAAAAACCATTTGCGTCTTTGGCGTGGCGCCGCTATTTATCGAGCCGCGCCAAACGGCGCATCTTTACGGTCGGAGCGTGGCGCAGCCTGGTAGCGCACCTGCATGGGGTGCAGGGGGTCGGAGGTTCGAATCCTCTCGCTCCGACCAATTATCTCCCCTTTGATATTATTGCGAAATTTCGCGTCTTCGGATGTTACGGCATAAGGCGCACAAGCACGTTTAGTTCCGTGCTATCATCAGACATCCTGAACAGAATGATTTCACCGGACCGCGGGAAAATGTCGGTCAGGGCGGTGATGTTCACCTGATGGGTGACCAGTAACAGCTTTGCATTACCTTGAAGGCTGGCAAGCTTTGCTTTGATTTCGGCGGTCTGTACCGCTTCTGTGCTGCGATTGCGGAAAAAGGAATTCAGTGCGGGTTCCTCGGTCACCGGACTAAGATCAAGCAGCCGTGCGGTATCAACGCACCGGCACCACTGGCTTGTCAGGATTGAGGTTAATTCAATCCCCATCTCGCGGATGCGATCGCCGGTTTGACGCGCTTGTTGGCGGCCGGTGTCGTCCAGATTACGCTGTGTCGTGCAATCGCCAAGGGTGAAGTTCGCCGGATCGCCGGTGCCCGGCGCAATGGCATGACGCATCAAGGCATGAACACCGTCAGACTGCCAAATTTGCCACGCTTCGTCGGAGGCGGCAGCCGCGTGCGGAAGGCATAACAAACCACCCAGAACGGTAACGAGCCGGAACATATTTCGCAGCAATATCGGCATGATCTTTACCCATCTGTTGCCATCAGCAAGATGAGTCTGATACCCGCAATCATCGGAATCGGATCAGATCGGTCAGGATTTTGCGGCTTTGGCAGGCCAAGCGTAGGGGGAGAACGTTAATTGCCTGCACTGGCGACCCGACGCCCTTCATCGGTCAGCTTGCAGATCAGCCAATCGGGTTTGACAGGGTTGTCAAACCACGGTGCCGCCCAGCCATGATCAATACAGCTTCGAACCGTTTTTTCGCTGATCTGTTTGCCATTGCCGTCAAAAAGCGGCAATTTGCCACCGGGCTGGCTGAGACCACGGCGCAGCCATTCAAGCTGCACATCGGTCGGTTTCGAATGTTTTTTCCCCGCCATCGGTACTCCTCGCACCGTTATGATATGATTGGTGATACAAACATCGGATGTTAGGTCCTGACCCTAATCAGTGTGACGGATTATCAACCATGGAGCAATCGCAATGACGCCAGAAGAGTTCCAACCAAGTGAGATGTCATTTCTGTATGTTACGGTGCCTGACATGGATATGGCGCGTGTGATTGCAGGTGGTGCTATTCGCGAAAAACTGGCGGCCTGTGCCAATGTCTTGCCTCATATGACGGCGATCTATGAATGGGATGGCGATGTCGAGGAGGAAACCGAGGTGGTGGTTATTCTTAAAACGTCAAAAACCAAGGCGCTTGAATTGGCGCAATGGGTCGAGGATCACCACCCTTATGAGGTCCCCTGTATTCTTGAACTCCCGTTGGGGCGCGGCAATCATGATTATGTTTCGTGGCTGCAAACCCAATTGGGATCCGGATCACGGCTGATGTGATTGCATCTGATGGTTATGCCCCCTAGGATGGCGCAAATTTATTCCATGGGATGATACGAGTTAATGAACCAGCTTACCAAAATGGCCCTCGAAATGGGGCCGTTGGTCCTGTTTTTTGCGGTGAATGCAACGACCAACCTGATGACAGCAACGGCAGTTTTTGTTGCCGCCACCGTTGTCGCGCTTGCGACGTCATACGCGCTGGCGCGAACCATCCCGGTAATGCCATTGATCGGTGGGGTGTTTGTCATCGTGTTTGGTGGCCTGACGCTGTATCTCGATGATGAATTGTTCATCAAGATCAAGCCGACCATTGTGAACTTGCTGTTCGCCAGCATCCTGTTTGGCGGACTGGCCGCAAGAAAACTGTTCCTGAAGCTGGTTTTGGAAAGCGCGTTTAAGGCAACCGATGAAGGTTGGCGTATTCTGACATGGCGTTGGGCATTCTTCTTTGTGTTCTTGGCCGTGGTCAATGAAATCGTCTGGCGCAATTTTTCGACCGATACCTGGGTGGCCTTCAAAGTCTGGGGCATCATGCCGATCACCATGGTGTTTGGCCTGGCGCAGGTGCCGGTGCTGATGAAGCACCAGTTGCCAGAAGAAGAAGGCGACAAGGCCGCGTCCTAAGTTTCTGATGCGCGCGCATATCCTTGAAATGCAAAAGGGCAGGATTTTGATCCTGCCCTTTGTTTGTTGGTCTTCGCGGTTGATCAGTTGATCGGAAGGGCAACACTGACGGCTGCCTGTGCGGCAATGCCTTCTTCGCGTCCGGTAAAGCCAAGTCGTTCGGTGGTGGTGGCCTTGACGTTGACGCGGTCTACATCAATCCCCAGAATTTCCGCGATTTTTTGGCGCATTGCCGGGGTGTGTGGCCCGATTTTCGGACGTTCACAGATCAGGGTTACGTCGACATTTACAATCCGCCCGCCACGCTTGCGGACAAGGTCGGCCGCATGTCTGAGGAAGATGTCGGAGGCAGCACCCTTCCATTGCATGTCGCTTGGCGGGAAGTGTTGGCCAATGTCGCCTGCGCCAATCGCCCCCAAAATCGCATCGGTCAGGGTATGCAAGCCGACATCGGCATCAGAATGGCCTTCCAGACGCGCGCTGTGCGGGACTTTTACCCCGCAAAGGATGCAGTGATCCCCCGGCGCGAAGCGGTGAACGTCAAATCCGGTGCCAGCCCGATATTCTTCTTGCGACATGTGCGCTGTTTCCTTGTCTGTCGTGTTTGCCCAGCTTTGTGCCCGGCCAAAATCATCCCTATGGGTGATTTTGTCGTTGTTGGTGGTGCCAGCAACGCAGAGCACATCAAGCCCGATGGCCTCAAGCAGGGCTGCATCGTCGGTAAATTCCTGGCCTTCGAATTTCTGATGCGCATCGAGAATCGTTTTGAAATCAAACCCCTGTGGGGTCTGCGCACGTTGCAGGGTTTCGCGTGCAATCGTTTTGGTGATGACGCCATCGCGATCTGTCTGCTTGATGGTATCCGCCACAGGCAGGGTGGGTATCGCCCCCGGACGGGTCTGAAGCGCTGTCATAACTCGATCAATCACATCATCGGATATTCCCGGGCGTGCTGCGTCATGGATCAGAACAATATCCGGTCCCTTGGCCTCAAGGGCGCGCAATCCGTTCAGAACCGATTGCTGCCGGGTGTCACCACCTGGCACCGGCGCGGGGAACAATCCGGTTTTATCCAAGGTCGCTGTTGCGCTTTCATACCAGTCCTGGTGGGCTGGATTATAGACCACCTGAATAAGGTAGGGATCGGTATGTCGTGCAAAGCATTCGATGCAATATGCAAGAATGCTTTTGCCGCCAAGCATGTGATATTGTTTTGGTATCGGGTCGCCAAATCTGCTACCGCTGCCGGCAGCGACGATGACAACGCCTGTTTTTTGGGTCATAAACATAAAGCCATGGCTTGTCGTGAGTGCGCCGCAGGCTATCTTTCTGCGGAGGTTTTGCCAAGTCGGCAAATGCAATATCGGGATCGTAGCTGATCCCGACGACTGAAACGGGTTTCAAGATGCTTGCAGCATATATCCATATCCTTGCCCTGTTGCCCCTGACCGGACAGATCATGCGCCCTGAACCACGGCGCGATATCTGGCTTTATGCATCCATTTGTCTGGCCGCTGTCGGCACGATGGTGTTGCTGGGAGTTACCGGCGAGGAAGTTCAGTCCCGTGGCTTTGCTGCAGCCCTGCATTGGTCGGAACTAACCGTGATCCTGATCTTTGGTGGTCTGGTAATTTGCAAAGGCCCGCATCAGGTCTGGCGATTGGCCGGGTATATTGGCGGCTATCTGCTTCTTTTCGCGGTTTTGGCGGCGGTCTTCCGGGTATTTGGTAACAACGTTGCTGAAACTGTGGATGGGCCTGCGCTTTATTCCGGTTGGCTTTGGGCGCATATCGGCAGCTCGCTGATCACCTATGCGCTTGTAACTTTGGCAGCGATTGCCGCGATGGCTTATGTCGTGCAGGAATATGCCCTGAAAAAACGCAAACCGACCCGCTGGAGCCGCCGTCTGCCACCGCTGCGCGACAGTGAATACATGTTGGTCGGGTTTTTGAAGTGGTCGGCCTGGATTCTGATCATCGGGATTATTTCTGGCTTTGCGCTTCGGTATGTTGAAGGTCAGAGCCTGTGGGAAATCGACCACAAAATGCTTCTGACCTTGCTGGGTTTTGCGACCATTTGTGTGCTGATCTTTATCCATGAACGTTCAACCTTGCGCGGGCGCATGGCTGTGCGCTTTGTTCTTGGCGCCTGGTTGCTTCTGACTTTGGCGTTTCCGGGCGTTCGCTTGGTAACCGGCTATATCATCGGCTAGCCCAATAGCAGGGTGACCACATAGCCCTGCCAGATTGTGTCTTGCTCAATTTTTACGATCATCCTTTTGATGTATGCATAATTGCTAGTCATTATTCAGGCATGAACACGCATTCCTGATCGGATGGTTAGTCCCGGCAATGTTGAACTTTCGTCGGATTTTCCTAGAATTTTCAGGTTTGAAACAACGATAATTGCAACAACAGGCTGAGAGTTGTTGCATGTCGTGGCCAGTTTTATTAATCTGCCCAAGTTTTAGGCAATTGGAATTCCTTCATGTCATTGCAGATCGGTTCTGTACATGTGCCAGAGAATGTTGTGCTGGCACCTATGTCAGGTGTGACTGACCTTCCGTTTCGGCAACAGGTCCGCCAGTTTGGCGGACATCTTGTTGTGTCCGAAATGATTGCGTCTGATGCCATGACCCGCATCCAGCGGCATGAAAAAGAAGTCCGTAAAATGCATGGCGATTGTGCTGCTGAAAGCCCGCTTTCGGTTCAGCTTGCCGGCACCGAACCCGAAGAAATGGCCGAAGCAGCCAAGATGAACGAAGCCCGCGGGGCCATGATCATCGATATCAATATGGGGTGCCCGGCCAAGAAGGTGACCAAGGGCTATGCTGGCTCGGCACTCATGCGCGATGAAAAGCTGGCTGCTGATATCATCAAGGCGACGGTGGATGCGGTGTCGGTTCCGGTGACGTTGAAAATGCGTCTTGGCTGGGATGATGATAACCGTAATGCCCCGAAGCTTGCCCGCATTGCCGAGGATCTGGGGATTGCGATGCTGACCATCCATGGGCGCACGCGTTGCCAGTTCTATAAGGGCGATGCCGACTGGGATGCGATTGCACTGGTCAAAGACGCAGTTTCAATTCCGGTTCTCGGTAACGGGGACGTAAACAGCGAAGAAGACGCCAAGGAACTGCTTGAACGATCCGGCGCCGACGGGGTCATGATCGGACGCGGCGCGCAGGGGCGCCCGTGGTTCCTTGCACAGGTGTCGCACTATCTTGCGACGGGGAAAAAGCTTCCGGCGCCAACACTTGAAGTTCAGCTTCAGACCATCCTGCGTCACTATGATGCGATGATTGATCATCATGGCCGTCAGGGTGTGCGCATCGCACGCAAACATCTGGCATGGTATTGCAACAGCCTGCGCAACGCGACGGAATTTCGTCGTGTTGTCAATGTGTTGGATGACCCAGCCGAAGTTAAAAATCAAATCCGGTCGTTCTACGAACCGTTGATCGAAAACGAAATCAAACTGGATCAGGCAGCCGCCTGATTACCTCATAACAATAATATGGCGACGGTCGAAAACTGTTGTCGGGGAAGATATGCATGAGACTGGGATTTGGAAAAGGCAATGGGGTCGACCCGACCGGCGTTCTGAACGCGATTGCGAGTGCGGTTGTTGTTGCCAACAGGGATGGCAAAATCAAGTTCGTCAATCAGGCCACCGAACAACTGTTTAACACCAGTTCCGCCGTGTTGTGCCGCAGTGACCTGACGGATTTCATCCCACAGGACAGCCCTGTTTTTTCCCTGATCAGACAGGCCGTTGATGAGGCGACCCTGGTTGCCGATCATAATCTTCTGATCGAAAGCCCCAAAATCGGCAAGCACACGGTCAACCTTACGGTTGGCTCCATGCCCGATGACAGCGATTGTGCTGTTCTGACCTTTGAGCCGCGGTCGATCGCGCAAAAGATCGATAACCAGTTGCTGAGCCGAAATTCTGCGCGTTCTGTCAGCGCCATGGCAGCCATTCTGGCGCATGAAATCAAGAACCCGCTTTCGGGTATTCGCGGTGCTGCGCAGTTGCTGGAGCAAACCAGTAACGAAGATGATCGCGTGCTGACGCGCCTTATTTGCGATGAAGCCGACCGCATTGTCGAACTTGTCGACCGGATGGAGATTTTCTCTGACAAGCCGCTGGAGCGCGGGGCTGTCAATATCCATACAGTTCTTGAGCATGTGCGTCGTCTGGCCGAAAACGGCTTTGCCAAGAATCTGACATTCGAAGAAATCTACGATCCGTCCTTGCCGCCGGTATTTGGCAATCGGGATCAGCTTGTTCAGGTGTTCTTGAACCTGATCAAGAATGCCGGTGAGGCAGTCGATCCGAAGGACGGTGTTATTACCATTTCGACCCGCTATCAGCATGGTATCCGCCTTGCCGTGGCTGGCGGTGACGCACGTGTTCACCTGCCACTGGTGGTGTCGGTGCGTGACAATGGCCCGGGTATTCCACAAGACATGCGCGAAAGCCTGTTTGACCCGTTTGTGACGACAAAGCCAACCGGATCAGGACTTGGCCTTGCGCTGGTTGCGAAAATTATCAATGACCATGGCGGTGTGATTGAAGTGAAAGATGTACCCGGGGGAGGTGCAGAGTTTCAAATCATGCTACCAATTTACAATCGGGCATTGGCCGAGGGGGCCGCTGATCCGATCATAATCAATAACAGGGAAGAAACCGCATGAGTACGAGCCCTGCGAGAATTCTGGTTGCCGACGATGATCGGGCCATTCGCACTGTCCTGACGCAGGCATTGTCGCGTCAGGGACACGAAGTCCGCAGCACGGGCCATGGCCGCACACTTTGGGACTGGATCGCCGACGGGGATGGTGATCTTGTGATTACCGATGTGATGATGCCTGACGAGAACGGGTTGGATATGGTGCCGCGCATTCGCAAGCTGCGCCCGGACCTTCGCGTTATTGTCATGAGTGCTCAGAATACGCTGATGACGGCGGTTAAAGCCGCCCAGCGAGGTGCGTTTGAATATCTCCCAAAACCATTTGATCTTAATGAGTTGATGGGGATTGTTGATCGCGCACTTGAGACGCCGCAGGCAAATGAAACCGGCAAGTCCGAGGATGAGGAGGGCGACGATCGTCTGCCACTGATCGGCCGTTCGCCGGCGATGCAGGAAATTTATCGTGCGCTGGCGCGTCTGATGAATACCGACCTGACCGTGATGGTGACCGGTGAAAGCGGTACGGGCAAGGAACTGGTTGCGCGCGCATTGCATGAATATGGCGGACGCCGTCATGGTCCGTTTGTTGCCATCAACATGGCCGCCATCCCGCGCGAACTGATCGAAAGCGAGCTGTTTGGCCACGAAAAAGGTGCCTTCACCGGTGCAAACGAACGCAAGGTCGGCCGATTTGAGCAGGCCGAGGGCGGCACGCTGTTTCTTGATGAAATCGGTGACATGCCGCTTGAAGCCCAGACCCGTTTGCTGCGTGTTTTGCAGGAAGGCGAGTATACCCGCGTTGGCGGGCGCACGCCCATTCGAGTTAATGTGCGCATTGTTGCGGCCACGCACCGTGATTTGCGTAAACTGATCCGTGAAGGCACGTTCCGTGAAGATTTGTTCTATCGCCTGAATGTCGTGCCGATCCGTCTGCCGTCGCTGCGTGAACGGCTGGAAGACATTCCGGAGCTGGTCAACCACTTCCTGATGCAGGCCAGCGAAGAAGGTCTTCCGCGCAAGACGCTGTCGTCCGAGGCGATGGCGCGCCTGAAAGCGCATCGCTGGCCGGGGAACATCCGCGAACTTGAAAACATGGTACGCCGCCTGACGGCACTTTATTCGCATGATGTCATCGGCGTCGATGTCATCGAGACCGAGTTTTCCGAGAATAATATCAGCGAAGCCGCGCCGACCACGGAACCACAGTCGCTTTCAGAATCCATCGAACGCCATGTGCGCGAATATTTTGATGCCCATGATGACGATCTGCCTGCGAACGGTCTTTATGATCGCATTTTGCGGGAAATGGAGCGTCCGCTTTTGAACGTGACGCTTGAAGCAACACGGGGCAATCAGGTCAAGGCCGCAGAGGTTCTGGGGCTTAACCGTAATACGCTGCGCAAGAAAATCCGTGATCTTGGACTGGAAGTCGTCAGGGGCACGAAATGAATAATACCGACCGTTCGATCTCCAACCGGTTCTTGCGGTCGGGCTTTGTACGGTTTCTGGGGCGGCTGGGGCAGTCACGGCGTTTTGCGTTCGGATTGGTTACGGCTGCCCTTGTTTCGGTAACGGCGACCTATCTGGCGATGACCGGGACGGCGCCATTCCGGCCTGATCCGCGCCTGATTTTGCTGCTGCTTAACATCGACCTCGTGTTGGTGTTGCTTTTGGCGACGCTGGTGGCGCGCAAGCTTGTCCAGATCTGGGTGGAACGTCGGCGCGGGGTTGCGGGGGCCAAGCTTCATACCCGTATGGTTCTGATGTTCTCTCTGGTGGCAGTGACACCGGCGATTGTGGTTGCGATTTTCTCGGCACTTTTCCTGCATTTCGGTATTCAGGGCTGGTTTAGCGACCGCATCAGAACGGCGGTTGAAGAAAGTATGGTGATTGCTGATGCCTATTTGCGCGAACATCAGGAACTGATCCGCGCGGATGCCTTGGCAACCACCAGTGACTTGCAGCGTTTCGGGGTCAATTTTTCGACCAGTCCGGACCGCATTTCGAACATTCTGACCGACCAGGCGCTGGCGCGCGGGTTGCCGGAAGTGATGATGGTCGACGGTTCCGGTCAGATTATTGCCCAATCCGAATACAGTTTTTCCTACGATACCAATCAGGCTTCGGTCCCACCGGAAGTCTTTGACGAAGCACGTCAGAAAGACGTCGTGCTGATGATCGGTTCAAGCGATAACCGCATCCGCGCAATCGCAAAGATCCCAAGCTTTATTGACGCCTTTTTGCTGGTCGGCCGTTTTGTCGATCCCAATGTTCTTGATCGCATCGACAAGGCCCGGCGGGCGGTTGACGCCTATGAAAGTCTTGAAGGTGAACGTTCGGGCATTGTGATTACCTTTGTCATGATCTTCGTTTTGATCTCTGTTGTGCTGCTTTTGGCGGCTGTGACGTTGGGGCTTATGGTGGCAACCCGTTTGGTGCAGCCTGTGTCGCAGTTGATTACTGGCGCGGAACGCGTGCGCGATGGGGATTTGTCTTTCCGTGTGCCGCTTGACGGCCAGGGGGATGAGCTTGAAGCGCTTAGCCGGGCGTTTAACCGGATGACAGCCCAGCTTGAAACCCAGCGAAATGAACTGATTGCGGCCAACCGGCTGAATGATGAACGGCGCCGCTTTACCGAGGCGATCCTTGGCGGGGTTACCGCCGGCGTGATTGGCCTTGATCCGGCACGCAAGATTGATCTTCCAAACCGAAGTGCATCGGATCTTCTTGGTGTCGATCTTGAGGATTACCTGGCACAGGAACTGACCGACGTTATTCCGGAGTTTCTGCCACTGTTTAACGATTTTGCCCGCGATGGGGATCGCAGCAAGCCACGCCAGATCGAAATCCGCCGTGATGGGGTTAACCTGACACTGATGGCGCGTGTGACCGCGGAATGGGCCGATGATGGCACGGTGTTTGGCTATGTCGTGACCTTTGACGATGTGACCGAACTTCAGACCGCACAGCGTATGGCGGCCTGGGCTGATGTCGCGCGCCGTATCGCCCATGAAATCAAAAACCCGCTGACACCGATCCAGCTTTCAGCAGAACGTTTGAAACGCCGCTACCTGAAGCAAATCACCGATGATCAGGACGTGTTTACGACCTGTACCGACACCATCATCCGACAGGTGTCCGATATCGGGCGCATGGTCGACGAGTTTTCCAGCTTTGCCCGCATGCCATCGCCGACCATGCGTTTGGAAAACATCAGTGAGCTGGTGAAAAGTGCAGTCTTCCTGCAAAAACAGGCACACAGCAATATCACTTATGATTTTGATCGCAGTGGTATCGAAGATCTGCAAATTTCATGTGATGCGCATCAGGTCAATCAATGCCTGACCAACACGCTCAAGAACGCGGCAGAGGCGATTGAAGGCCGTGAAAAGCCGAAAGAGGGTGAGCTCCCACCTGGCAAGATTGAGATTTCAGTCGCGGTGTCGCCCGACAATCAACGCGTTTTTGTGGCGGTGTCGGATAACGGAAAAGGTCTTCCAGCAGAGCATCGCGAACGCCTGACCGAGCCCTATGTCACCACCCGATCAAAGGGAACCGGGCTTGGATTGGCGATCGTAAAGAAAATCATGGAAGACCATGGTGGAGAGCTTATACTCTCCGACGGCGTTGAAAGCGGAGCTACGATTACGCTATCTTTCCCAAAGGTTGTAGAAGCCGAAATTGATAGTGTGGCTTCGGACGCACATTCCTCAGGCAATTGATTTAGTTGTCAAAATCGAAACAAGAAAAAGATTGATTTGGTCACGACATGGCGCACGACATTCTTATTGTCGACGATGAAGAAGATATCCGGGCTCTGATATCAGGCATCCTTGAGGACGAGGGATATACAACCCGTCAGGCAGGATCAAGCCAGGGCGCACTGTCAGAGGTTGCAGCCCGCCGGCCAAGCCTTGTGGTGCTTGATATCTGGATGGATGAAAGCGATCACGATGGCATCGAGACGCTTAAGCTGATCAAGCGCGAGCACAGCGAAGTCCCGGTTGTGATGATTTCCGGTCACGGAAACATTGAAACGGCACTCGAAGCGTCGCGCATCGGCGCATATGATTTTATCGAGAAGCCGTTTAACACCGACCGTCTTTTGATGGTGGTCGAACGCGCCATTGATGATGCGCGCCTGCGTCGTGAAAACCGTGAACTGACCCTGCGGGCCGGTGGCGATACCGAACTTGTTGGCAAATCATCGGTTTTGAACAACTTGCGTCAGTCGGCCGAACGGGTTGCGCGTACCGGCAGCCGCATTCTGATTCACGGCCCTGCCGGATCGGGCAAGGAAGTTGTTGCGCGCCTGATTCATCAGAAATCCGCCCGCGCCGAGGCCCCGTTCGTTGTGCTGAACTGTGCCAATATTTCGCCTGACACCATGGAAGAATCGCTGTTTGGTGCGGTTGCGACGTCGGATCGTGAGGCCCGCACCGGCGTGCTTGAGCTTGCACATGGCGGGACCTTGCTGCTTGATGAAGTGGCTGATATGCCGCTTGAAACCCAGGGCAAGATTGTCCGGGTTTTGCAGGATCAAACATTTGAACGCGTTGGCGGATCTGTGCCGGTCAATGTTGATGTGCGCGTTATCGCAACGACTGCGCGCGACCTTGAACAACGCATCGCCGAGCAGAAATTCCGCCAGGACCTGTATTACCGCCTCAATGTTGTGCCACTTGAAGTGCCATCCTTGCAGCAGCGTCGGGAAGATATTCCGATGTTGGCGGAAATGTTCCTTGATCGTTATGCCGATGCGACCGGTCTTCCGAAACGCAAGCTCTCGCCCGAGGCAATGGCGACCCTGCATGCCTATGATTGGCCGGGCAATGTGCGCCAGTTGCGCAATGTCATCGAAAGATTGATGATCATGGCGCCAGATGATGACGACAAGGTAGATCTGATCAGTGGTAAAATGCTTCCATCAGAGCTGTTTTCTGACGTGCCGACATCGCTAAGTTTTGACAAGACCAGTGAAATCATGGCATTGCCGCTCCGCGAAGCGCGTGAGATGTTTGAAAAAGAATATCTCCAAACACAGATCGACCGTTTTGGCGGGAATATCTCCAAAACGGCAAGCTTTGTCGGCATGGAACGATCAGCCTTGCATCGCAAGCTGAAAAGCCTTGGTGTGAACGGGCAATAAGCCCAAACTCATCATGGACTGTTGTGAACGGGAGAATTCGAAATGAAGGTCATCATTTGCGGCGCCGGGCAGGTGGGGTTCCACATTGCCAAATATCTGGCTGCGGAAAACAATGATGTAACCGTGATCGACCAGTCCGAAGAACTGGTACGCAAGATTTCCGATACGCTTGAGGTCAAGGGCATCATTGGTTTTGGGTCGCACCCGGATGTGTTGCAACAGGCCGGTGCCGAAGAGGCCGACATGCTGATCGCGGTGACCTTTGCCGATGAGGTCAATATGACTGCCTGTCAGGTTGCGCATTCGCTGTTTAACGTGCCGACCAAAATTGCCCGTATCCGCAGCCAGACTTATCTGCAGCCGGAATGGGCCAGCCTTTTTGGCCGTGAAAAGCTTCCGATTGATGTGGTGATTTCGCCCGAGATGGAAGTCGCGCGCGCGGTTGCACGCCGCCTTCAGGCACCCGGTGCGTTCGACATGATCCCGTTTGCCGATGACAAGGTCAAAATCCTTGGTATCCGGTGTAGCGACGATTGCCCGGTGATCAATACGCCCTTGCGTCAGCTCCATCAGCTTTTCCCGGATCTCAATATCTCGATCCTTGGCATGATCCGCGGTGACAAGGCAGTTTATCCCAAGGGCGATGACCAGATGCTGGCGGGCGATCTTGTGTACCTTGCCGTATCAAGCGATCAGGTTGATCGCGCAATGTCGGCCTTTGGTCACGAAGACCCGGAAGCACGCCGTATTGTGATCTTTGGCGGCGGGAACATCGCGTTGTTCCTGGCCGAGGAAATCAACAAGAACTTCCCGGGTGTGACCACCCGATTGGTCGAAGCCGATCCGGAACGCGCGCGCTATGTCGCGCAGAAACTGCCAAAGAAAAGCGTTGTTCTGCGGGGGGACGTTCTTGATCCTGAACTGCTTGAGGAAGCCAATGTCGGCAATGCAGAGGCTGTCGTTGCGCTGACTAATGATGATGAAACCAACATTCTGGCATCACTTCTGGCCAAGCGGTATGGCTGCCCGCGTGCGCTGACACTGATCAACAAAAGCACATACAACTCGCTGGTTTCTGAACTTGGCGTGGATGTGGTGATCAGTCCGCGTATGACGACGGTGTCGACCATCCTGCATCATGTACGCCGCGGTCGTATTCGTGCCGTGCACAGCCTGTCAGAGGGATTTGGCGAGGTTCTTGAGGCAGAAGCCCTTGAAACTGCACCAATCGTTGGCAAGGCGATCAAGGATATCGCGATGCCGGCAAGCGTGGTGTTTGGGGCCATTTTGCGCGATGGCGAAGTTGTGATGCCACGCGCCGCCACCGTGATCGAGGCCAACGACCGCATCGTCGTATTTGCCGGGTCGGAACAGATCAAGAAGGTCGAAAAGATGTTCGCTGTTCGTCTGGAATACTTCTGATAAATCAGAGCTTTGCTGTAATCCTCATACAATACATCCCCGATCCAGCCGCCGGAAATTCAAATGTCAGACCAATTGCCCCATCCGCCAAAGGCCGTCATTTTTGACTGGGATAACACCCTTGTCGATAGCTGGGGGACGATCCAGGCGGCGCTCAACATGACATTTGACGACTTCGGGCTTGAGACATGGACGCTTGAACAAACCAAGCAGCGTGTCGCGCGCTCGATGCGTGACAGTTTTCCGATCTTGTTTGGTGAAGATCGCTGGGAGCAGGCCAAAGACAGCTTTTATGGTCATTTCCAGTCTATTCACCTTGAAACCCTGATGCCACTGGCCGGGGCGCATGATCTGTTATGTGCACTGCGTGATAACGGCACCTATATCGGGGTGGTCAGCAATAAGAACGGGGATTTCTTGCGCAAGGAAGCCGATCACCTTGGGTGGACACCATTTTTTGGCAAGATTGTCGGTGCAACCGATGCCGCCAAGGACAAACCGGCACCCGATCCAGTGCATCTGGCAATGGGCGACTCTTCGGCGCCGCAATATGAGAATCTGTGGTTTGTTGGTGACAGCGTGGTCGATATTCAGTGCGCGCGCAACGTCGGGGCGACTGCAATTCTGATTGGCGATGAAATTACCGGTCACGGCGATACGCAGAATTCCGCGACTCTTAGCCCTGATTGGCATTTCGCTGATTGCGGGGCGCTTGTAGGGGTTGTAAAAGGCTTCTCGAAAGTCTTATAGTTCATAGAGGTCATTAAAAATGGGGCCGGAATCGTGACAGACCTTTAAGTCGACGGTTCCACATTTTCCTTGACCGCCCGAAACCAAAAAAACGCTCATAAAAGAAGGCTAGGTCTAACCGATGGCGGAAAAATCACAAAATGTTCAGGACGTCTTCCTGAATTATTGCCGTAAAAACAAAACGCCGGTTACCGTGTTTCTGGTCAACGGAGTCAAATTGCAGGGCATTATCACCTGGTTTGACAATTTCTCAGTTTTGCTGCGGCGCGATGCTCACACCCAGCTCGTTTACAAACATGCGATTTCGAC
>ENA-ORCZ01000181-ORCZ01000181.1-marine-metagenome-genome-assembly--contig:-NODE-181-length-46666-cov-4.244543_pt1 | contig 46666 bp, 43 predicted proteins | sample MGYA00237785_ERZ508519 | MGnify/ENA primary metagenome ERZ508519 (study PRJEB26189, sample SAMN06268790) | marine metagenome | isolation source: Bioluminescent Bay, La Paraguera, Puerto Rico | place...
GACGGCATCACCAATTCCGAAGGATCAGAAGCCGGTTGGGGACGCCATCAGATCACGCTTGCCGCGACCAACGGCTTTGCCAATTCCTATGCCGGGTCGGGCAGCCATATCTCGGTTTCCGTATTGGCGGGCACTGGCACGGGCATGGAACGCGATTATGATTATGACAGTGCAGTGTTTTCGACCGATCTGCGCGATCCGGTTGATATCGGCAAGAAGGCCGCCGAAAAAACCCTGCGTCGCCTGAACCCGCACAAGGTCAAAAGTGCACAGGTCCCGGTGATCTATGATCCGCGCGTTTCGGCATCTATCGTCGGGCATCTTTCATCGGCGATCAATGGTTCTGGCATTGCACGCGGCACCAGCTTCCTGCTCGACGCCATGGGCAGCAAAATCTTTGCGCCGCATATCAACATCATTGATGATCCGCACCGCAAGCGCGGTCTGCGCTCCAAACCGTTTGACGCCGAAGGGGTGGCAAACCAGAAACGCCATCTGATCGAAAATGGCGTCCTGAAAACCTGGATCATGGATTTGCGTTCGGCCCGCCAGTTGGGCCTGAAATCGACCGGTAATGCGTCACGTGGTGCCGGAAGCCTGCCAGGGCCATCGACCACCAACCTTTACATGGAACCGGGCACCATTTCGCCCGAAGATATGATCAAGGACATCAAATCGGGGCTCTATATCACCGAAATGATCGGCAGTAGTGTGAATGGTGTTACCGGCGATTATTCGCGTGGTGCATCCGGTTACTGGATTGAAAATGGCGAACTGGCCTATCCGGTCTCGGAAATCACCGTCGCAGGCAACCTTAAGGACATGTTCAAGACCGTTGTCCCGGCCAATGACCTGACATTCAAATACGGCACCAATGCCCCGACCCTTCGCATTGATGGCATGACGCTGGCCGGGCAGTAACCAACCTTCACTGTTCCCCAATCAAAAAAAGAACGCCCGGTCGATTTGACCGGGCGTTTTGCGTTTGCGTATCTGAAAATCCGGAGCGTCTAGGCCGACCGGATGGCATTGACGAAATTGTCCGTCGCACCTTTCAGGGTGGCAAAGTTTTCGGACAAGGTGCTGACGGCAGTTAAAACGTCGCTTGACGCTGTGCCTGCATCGTTTACGGCCTGTGAAACCGTGACAATGTTGGAACTGACAACCGTAGTCCCGGTCGCGGCCTGTTCAATGTTAAAGGCGATTTCACGGGTTGCTGCCGATTGTTCCTCCACCGCCGAGGAAATGGTCGCAACAATGCCTTCCATTTCGCTGATCGTTTGGCTGATCAGTTCGATCTGGTTGGCGGCAAAACCGGTGCGGCTTTGGACACTGTCGACCTGGGCGCGGATTTCTTCTGTTGCCTTGGCCGTTTGGGCCGAAAGGGTTTTGACTTCGTTGGCAACAACCGCAAAGCCCTTGCCTGCATCCCCTGCCCGCGAAGCTTCAATCGTCGCATTGAGCGCAAGCATATTGGTCTGATCAGATATATCGGTAATCAGTTTGAGAACATGATCGATATTGTTGGATGCCTCGACCAGTTCCTTGATACCGCGCATGGTTTCGCGGGCCTGATCAACGGCCTTTTTGGCGATTTCATTCGAAAAGACAACCTGACGATTGATCTCCTCAATCGAGCTGTTGAGCTCCTCAGTGGCCGAGGCAACGGAATCCACATTGCCACTTGCCTCTTCACTGGCCGAGGCAACAGCCGTCGTTTGCTCTGACGCCGCATTTGCGATCTGGGACATGCCGGTGGCCGTTGCCTGCAACTCAACGGCCGCGGCAGCGACCGCCTCGATAATGGTCCCGACACTTGTCGTAAAGCTGTCCGCAGTTTGGTTCATGAAACGCCGCTGTTCTTCCTTGGACCGTTCTTCCTGCGCGCGTGCTTCGGCTTCGAGTTCGTCGTTGCGGATGGCGTTGGTTTTAAACACCTGAACCGCCTGTGCCATCTGGCCGATTTCGTCCTTGCGGGTCTGTCCGGGAATTTCAACACCCAGATCATGATCGGCCAGCCTGCGCATGATGGTCGTAATCGCAGTGATCGGACGCGACAAACGATCCCCCATGACCCAAGCCAAAACCATCCCAAGAACGGCACCACCAATCGATGCGATCAGGATTTCCTTTTCTGCCAGAATGATTTCGGCGACGACCTTTTCAAAGATGTTGTGCTCTGCCACCGCCAGTTCCTGTTTCAGGGCCTCGGCGTCGGCGATAATACCCTCGGATGCTTCGCGCATGGTCCCGTGGACCGTGGCGACAATTTCCAGTTCATCGGCACGGATCTTGTCAAACACTTCACGGTAATCGGCAAACAGGTTATTCGCATCATCCAGCACAGCTTTCAGGTCACCCGTAAGCGGCTGATTGCCAATTTGCCCCAATGCGGCTTCAAGCTTTGCAAATTCATCGGCGGATTTCGCGCCAAAGCTGTCATCCTGGCGGCCAATCAGGATATTGGCATACAACCTTGCCAGAAGTGCATGTTCACGTGCCGCGACTGAGCGTTTGAGGAGTTCAAGATCACCGGTGTTCTGCGCATGGGCGACAAGCTTGTCGAGATCGGCAACGATCTTGATCCCGTCTGGCTCAAGGCGATCCAGGATCAGGGAATGGTATTCGTCGCTCAGGCTTTTGGCCGAGGCAAAGCTTGCAAGATAGGCATCAAGCTCTTCGGCGATATGTTCAATGCGGCTTCGATGTTGTTCGCCAATGAACTTCTCACGGGCGTCATCAAGCATCAGATCAAGCTGCTTGGCATAGGTAAACACGGCTTCGGCATCTGCCGGATCAGCCGTATTGGCAAATTCACGCGCGTGACTGTTAAAGCGCAGGAACTGCGTTTCAATCTCGCTGATCAGCGCGGCTTCTTCAACATAATGGGCATATTCATCCACATCATGTGAGACGGCAACAAAGGTGAAATACGCAAAGGCAAGTGCCGAAATGAGAATTGCCAGCACCACGGCAAAACCAGCCAGAATTTTTGTTTTTATCTGCATGTCAGCCAACACACCTGAGTTGAGAACCAAAGCAGAGGACCCCGAAACCATCGTAAATCTCCCTGAATGGCGATGATCTTCATCAACGCTATTCGTCAAATTTCGCAGCACGTTTCGCGACTCAAAACCCATCCCAATTCCCTCTGATCGGGAGATGAAAGTCGCGCGCACTATGTTAAAATCAAGGTGGTGAACAGAAATACAACTTCAAGGACCCGTTGATAATTCATCATGAGCACCTGAAAAATCCTGGAAGCCCGGGCATTTGGCCGAGGCAACCGGACAATCCGTGTAACAACTTTCGGGTGTGCTTTTTAATTTTAATCTGCAGCGATCCGAAGCAGATCAGGCGATGGGTGCTCGGTCATCGAAGACAATTCGGCATAAGCCGGTGGCACCATCAATCGCACAGGATAGGGGGACAAGCTGATTTCGCATGGCAGTTTTCCAGCACTTTCCCCGTCAATCTGAAGCGGGGCCGGGCCGCAATGACTGGTGATCGTGATGCGCTCCGCCCGGACCACCGAAACGTCACTTTGGGCATGCAACCGATTAAGCGTCAGTGCCAGACCATAACGTGACAAGGCCCCGATACCGTTGCCTGGCATCAGCACCACATCAAGGCTGTTGGCGGTCAGGCTGGCATCGGGCGATATGACAAATGCCCCGCCATAATGTTGCGCATGGGTTACAACCACGCCCGACACCCGATAATTTTCGCGACCAATATTGACTTCAAAATCGCGATGGCGCGGGAAAAGGATGTTGCGAAGGCCTTCCAGAACATAGGCCCCCTTGCCAATCAGGCGTTTGAGGCGCAGCGATACATTGGCGACCGTATCGGCATCCGCCCCCATGCCGACCATCAAAAAGAACGCCCGCCCATTGACCAGTCCGGGACGGACCCAGACCATACCGGGGTTATTGATATAGTCGGCAATCGCGCGTGCCCGGATTTCAAGTCCGACCTCAACCGCCAGCACATTGGCCGTTCCAAGCGGGATAATGCCAAGTGGCGGGACTTCGTGCCCGTCAATCTGGGCATCAAGCAATCCGTTTAATGCCTCATTCAGGGATCCATCGCCCCCGGCAACAAACAGCCGTTGATGGGCACGGACCTTGCGGGCCAGTTCGCGGGCGTGACCGGGATGGGTGGTTTGCAGCAACTCCACCTTGATGCCGGCATGTTGCAAAATCTGCGACAAAAACCGCTGTTTATTGCCACCGGCACGTGGATTGAAGATGACAGTCACATCCGCTTCGGTCATTTGGACCCACTTCCGAAATAAAAATGAAATAAATTTTTCACAGCACCTACCATATGAAATAAAACATGTAACAGTTGCTTTACAGAACCGCGAAATTTCTGTGAACGGGTTATATAATCGAACGATTTGTTTTAAACCGATACTGGTTGGGAACAGTATTCGGCAAGACAAACTGTCGAATTCCAGCCATCCTTTTGGCAGGATACGGAGGAGCGGCAATGACAGCGATGACGCTGCAACCGCATTACCGCACGGTCTGGATTTCAGACGTCCATTTGGGGACACGTGGATGTCAGGCAGACCTTCTATTGGATTTCCTCAATGAAGTGACGGCAGACACCTATTACTTGGTGGGTGACATTATTGACGGCTGGCGCCTCAAGAAAAGCTGGTACTGGCCGGAAAGTCACCATGCCGTGATCACGACAATCATGGAAAAGGCAAAGAATGGCGCCAAAGTCATTTTCGTCCCCGGGAACCATGATGAATTTGCCCGCGAGTTTGTCGATATGACCTTTGGCCATGTCGACGTTAAAATGAACGATATCCACGTCACCGCCGATGGCAAGCGCCTTTTGGTCATCCATGGCGACGAATTTGACGGGGTCGTCAAATACGCCAAGTGGCTGGCCTACCTTGGTGACACCGCCTACAACCTCGCCATCACACTCAACCGCTATTTCAACGGCGTTCGCCGCCGCCTCGGTTACGGATACTGGTCGCTTTCGGCCTATCTGAAAAACCGGGTGAAGAACGCGGTTCAGTTCATCTGCAACTTTGAAAATGCCGTCGCCCACGAAGCCGCCAAACGCAAGGTGGATGGCGTGGTCTGCGGGCATATCCATCACGCCGAAAAACGCAAGATCGGCGATGTGCTGTATTGCAATGATGGTGACTGGGTTGAAAGCTGTACCGCCCTTGTCGAAGACAAGGAAGGCAAGCTTGAATTGCTGCACTGGGCCGAAATGCGCCAGATGGCAATGAGCCATTCAAGTCCCGGTCACGATGCGGCAAGCGCCCCGTCGCTTGGCCTTGGCAAATTGATTTCCATGTTTCGTATCGCCCATGAAGCGGGCAACTCTGCATCGGGCTCTTCGAAAAAGGGCAATGATGCACCGATTGGAAAGACTGCATGAAAATACTGATCGTAACCGATGCCTGGTATCCGCAGGTCAACGGTGTTGTCCGTACCCTTGAAACCGTACGGGGCGAATTGGGCGAGATGGGACATGACGTTCATGTCATCTCGCCCGATCAGTTTAAAACCATCCCCTGCCCGACTTATCCGGAAATCCGGCTGGCGCTGTTTGCCAAACGCAAAATGGCCAAGATGATCGAGGCCCTTCATCCCGTCGCCATCCACATTTCCACCGAAGGCCCGCTGGGTCAGGCCGCCCGGGCCTATTGCCTGAAAAAGAGCATACCGTTTTCAACCGCCTATCACACGCGCTTCCCGGAATATATTCATGCCCGCTGGCGTCTGCCGCTTTCGATCCTTTATCGCGGCATGAAGCATTTCCACGGCAAATCGCAATCCGTCATGGTCGCAACCGAAACCCTGCGTCAGGAACTGTCCGACTGGGGCTTTAACAACCTGCAAATCTGGTCACGCGGTGTCGATCTGGCCCTGTTCCGGCCCCGACCAAATGCCAGTTTTGGCGATTTCCCAAAACCACACTGGCTGTTTGTCGGTCGGGTTGCGGTGGAAAAGAATATCGGCCATTTCCTGGATCTTGACCTGCCGGGCACCAAATTCGTTGTCGGCGATGGCCCCCAGCTAAATGAGCTTAAGGGCAAATATCCCAACGCGCAGTTTCTTGGCAAAAAAATCGGTGAAGAACTGGCAACGGCCTTTGCATCGGCAGACGTGTTTGTCTTCCCAAGCAAAACCGATACTTTTGGCCTTGTGATCCTTGAGGCCCTGGCATCGGGCACCCCGGTTGCGGTTTTCCCGGTTCAGGGGCCAGCCGATATCGTGCGCGGCACCAAGGCCGGCGCGATTGATGCCGACCTGCGCGAGGCCGCCTTGGCGGCGCTGGAACTTAAAAGTGACGATGCTCGCGCACTGGCCGAACAATATAGCTGGCGCAATTCAGCCAACCAGTTCCTGCACAATCTGGCACCATTTTCCGGTGGATTTGATGGCGTTGAGGCGACCCGCATTTCACTGGATGATGCGGCAAAAACCAGCGCAGCAAAATCAGCAGCCGCAGAACCGCATCACGCGCCTGAAACCGTGGCAGGCAAGGCACCTATTGGGCAACCTGCCCAATAGGCCGCACGCCTGATCAGCGATAAAGGCTTTTGCGCAAGGTGCGGTATGCCCAAAGACCGTTCAGCGCATCCGTACCCAGCCAGCGACGGAACGGGCGGAGCATCAGATAAACCGGGCGCAGCAGTCTTATCACCTTGCGCAGCGGCACCAATTGCGGTGCGGTTTCGCCTGCGGCCTTTACATAGGCCTGCCACCCGGCACGCAGCAATTCCGGGCGTTTTTTGAATTCACGCTGGATGGAAAAAACAAACAGCAAGATGTCACGTGCCTGGGCATCAATCACCGGCATGCGGGCGTTCGGATCTTCTTCGAAATCGATAAAGCCGATCTGATGATCGTCGCGCAGTGTCATGTTGCGAAGCAACGGCGCACCATGCGCGACCCCTTCACCATGCAATCTTGCCAAGGCCGCACCGGCGTCAACAACATGGCGACGGATGGTATCATCATTGCCCTTGTCAACATCATCTTCGATGCAGGTTTTAAGGATGCGACCATTATCGCCGATGGCAATCCAGTTTTCACCGACGTCAACCAGATCCGGGACCAACACGCCAAGGGCGGCAAGCTTGCGCAAGGTCGTGGCCTCGCTCTCAAGGCCCTTTTGCCCGCCGGGCGATACGGTCGGGCGCAACAATGGAATGCCGGTGATGTTGGCAGCAAAGCGCTGAACGCTGTGCCAGACTTTATGTTTGGCGGGCACAGCCTGTTTAACCCAAATGCGCCGGTTATCCCAGCGCAGCGGGAAAACCCGTGCACCGACACCCTGGGCCACGGTGCGTTCGACAAGTGCGTGGAGTTGCTCGTTCATTTATTTGTCTTATATGTCGCAGTTGGCAATCTGCTGTTATGCAGACCATTTTTGTGTCCGTTAAAGCGTCTCAGCAGCTTGCCGCCCTTGTCCGAGCGTGCTAGCAACAGCGCGAGTATTTTACTTTTATGATGCCGTATCCATAACGATAGTATCAATTCGATACAATCGGGAAATGGCGAAGAAGGCCGGGATCAAATCATTGCCAAAGAATTCGTTGGATCATACTGCAGAACACTGGGGTACCTGGCCGCTGGTCAAGCGTATCGTGCGAGATGCGGTGGCCCCCTATTTTGGCAAAATACTGCTTGCGCTTCTCTGCATGGCTCTGATGGCCGGGGCGACCGGCCTTTATGCGCTTTTGATGGACCCGATCATCAATGATGTGTTCATCAACAAGAAGGAAAACATGCTGGTGCCCGTCGGGGCGGCAGTTCTTGGATCCTTTGCCCTCAAAGGCTTTGCCAACTATGGGCAGACGGTTTTGATGAGCTATGTCGGCGGGCGTATTCTGGCCGATCTGCAAAACAGCCTGTATGAGCACGTCATTCGCCTTGATATCGGCTTTTTCCACAGCACGAATACCGGCAAGCTGATCACGCGCTTTACCAACGACATCACCGCGATGCGCGCAGCAGTTTCAAACTCGCTGACCGGTTTTGGCAAAGACCTTCTGACTGCGGTCGTCCTTGTCGGCGTGATGTTCTATAAGGACTGGTTGCTTGCGATCATCGCCTTTACCGTATTTCCCGCTGCCATCTATCCGATTGCGCGACTGGGTAAACGCATGCGCAAGGTGTCAGCCAACACCCAGCAACAGATTGGCGAATTCGCCACCTTGCTTGAACAAACCTTCCAGGGCATTCGCCACGTGAAGGCATATGGCATGGAGCCCTATGAATGTTCGCGCATGGGTAAGCTGGTTGAAACCGTTTTCAAACTGAGCTTCAAGGCATCGACGGTTAGCGCGCGTTCGTCCCCCATCATGGAAACGCTTGGTGGTGCAGCAATCACCGCGATCATCATTTATGGCGGCAACCGCGTGATCGACGGGGCAAGCGACCCCGGAAGCTTCTTTGCCTTTATCACCGCCTTGCTTCTGGCCTATGAGCCGGTCAAACGTCTGGCCAATATCAACATCACCTTGCAGCAAGGCCTTGCCGCATCCCAGCGCGTCTTCACGGTTCTTGATATCGAACCCGAAATCAAGGACGCACCGGACGCCAAGGATCTTGCGGTTTCGGGTGGCAACATCAACTTCAAAAACGTTGCCTTTGCCTATACCCCTGAAATCACAGCACTCCGCGAGATTGATCTTGATATCAAGGCAGGCGAAACCGTGGCCCTTGTCGGCCCGTCGGGTGCGGGTAAATCGACCATCCTCAACCTGATCCCGCGTTTCTATGACATTGATCAGGGTGCCATCACCATTGATGGTCAGGATATCCGCAATGTGACGCTTGAAAGCCTGCGCAAGGCAACCGCCCTCGTCAGTCAGGAAATCACCCTGTTTGACGATACGGTCCGTGCCAACATTGCCTATGGTCGCGCCGGGGCATCGGATGCCGAGATAGAACAAGCTGCACGTCAGGCCGCTGCCCACGACTTTATCGGACAGCTGCAACATGGCTATGACACGATTGTCGGCGAACATGGTGTAAAGCTGTCGGGTGGCCAGCGCCAGCGTATTGCGATTGCGCGCGCCATGCTGAAAAACGCGCCGATCCTGTTGCTGGACGAAGCAACCTCTGCACTTGATACGGAATCCGAACGCCATATTCAGGGGGCTTTGGCCGAACTGATGAAGGGCCGGACGACCCTTGTGATTGCGCACCGTCTGTCGACCATCATTGATGCCGACAAGATTTGCGTTGTCAGCAATGGTCGCGTGACCGAACAGGGCAAACACGAAGAATTGCTAGCACTGGGAGGGGCTTATGCGCACCTCTATAACTTGCAATTCTCGGAAGAAAACGGAAACTGATCCGGACAACTTCGGGAATATCGGGCGTGCAGTGGCATAAACGGATCATAAAAAGCGATACAATGCGCAGCACACTGTGCTGGCTGGCGGCGTTTTATGTGCGCCTGATGCGTGCCACAGGACGCTGGCGCACCAAAGGTGGTGACCATCCGGCCCACTACCTGACAGAAGGCAAACCGTTTATCGTTGCCTTCTGGCATCAACGTCTTTTGATGATGCCCTACACCTGGCGATCGGTCGGCGGTGACCGCCCGTTTAACATGCTGATTTCATCGCATCGTGATGGGGAAATCATTTCTCGTACGATTGCGCGCTTTGATATCAAGACCATCGCCGGATCGACCGGCAAGGGTAAAGGCGGTGCTGCGGCCCTGCGCCAGATTCTCAAGGCTCTGAAAGCCGGCGAAGTTGTCGGCATGACGCCAGATGGGCCGCGCGGCCCCCGCATGCGGGCATCTGACGGGATCATTCAGGCTGCCCGAATGGCCGGTGTGCCGATTTTCCCGCTGACCTATTCGGCCTCCAACCGCAAGGTCATTCAAAGTTGGGATCGCTTCATTTTACCCCTGCCCTTTTCACGCGGTGTTTTTCACTGGGGCGATCCGATTTTTGTCGACCGCAAGCTTGATGACGAAGGCATGGAAGCCAAACGGATCGAGCTTGAAAACGCCCTGACCAGGCTCACGCAGGAAACCGATCGTGAACTTGGTCTTGCTGTGATCCCGCCTGCTTCCCCCGATGAACTGCCCAAGCAAAAACGATCTGCCATCGCGGCGGGGGAAACCGGGTCATGAGCCTGTTTTACGCCTATCGCGCGGCAACCCGCCTGCTTGGTCCGGCGCTAAACCTTTATCTCAACCGTCGTAAAAACCGTGGCAAGGAAGACGCAGGGCGCATTGGGGAGCGCTTTGGTCATCCGGGTGCGGCGCGCCCCAAGGGCCATCTGGTCTGGATCCACGGGGCCAGTGTGGGTGAATCCCTGTCGGCCTTGCCGGTGATTGATGAAATCCGTCGTCTTTATCCGTCGGCATCCATTCTGGTGACGACCGGCACGGTGACATCGGCGACCATGATGCATGCTCGCCTGCCCAAGGGCGTCATTCACCAGTTCGTCCCGATTGACCGCCAGGTCTGTGTCGCGCGTTTCCTGCATCACTGGAAACCTGATGTCGCGCTTTGGCTTGAAAGCGACTTCTGGCCAAATCTTCTGACCAAGGCCAAGAAAGCCGGTGTCAGCCTTGCATTGCTCAATGGGCGTATTTCAGGAAAAAGCTTTAAGGGTTACTCACGCTATCCGTCCTTTATCCGGCCAGTTATTTCTGCGTTTGATTTGATCCTGACCCAAAGCACGGACGAAACCACGCGCTTTGAAAGTTTGGGCGCGACATCGGTTCAGGCTGTTGGCAATCTAAAATTTGCAGCCCCGCCGCTGCCCGTCGACGCCGGTGAACTGGCAAAGCTTCAGAAACAGATTGGTCATCGTCCGGTCTGGCTGGCATCAAGTACGTTTAAGGGCGAAGAACATATTGCCGGCGACGTTCACAAAAAACTCGCCAAGGATCATAGCGGCGTTCTGACCATCATCGTGCCGCGCCACCCAGATCGCGCCGATGATATCGAAGCCGATCTGGTCGCACAGGGTTTGCAGGTATCACGCAGAAGCCTTGGCCACGACATCACACCGGGTACTGATGTCTATCTTGCCGATACCATGGGTGAACTTGGCCTGTTTTACCGCATCGCGCCAATCGTCTTTATGGGCAAAACCCTGTCTGCTGGTGGTGGTCAGAACCCGCTGGAACCGGCAAGGTTGAACTGCGCTATTTTGCACGGGCCCGATATGAGCAACTTTGCCGCTATCAGCACCGAAATGCTGGCAAACGGCGCCTGCCGCCCGGTGACAGATGCGGATGATCTTGTAAGACAGGTTGCCGCCCTGCTTCGCGATCCTGACTCCGCAGGGAAAATCGCCAAAGCCGCACTTGATTACGCAAACTCCAAGGCCGAAGTGCTGGATCGAACGCTTGATGCCCTGCGCCCCTTGTTGGCGCAAAAGGGCATCAAGGAGGACCGCGATGCGTGATCCGGAATTCTGGCAGCATGACGGGGTCATTCCCAAACTTCTAAGCCCGCTTTCTGCTGTTTGGCGGGCGGGCACCTGCTTTCGCAAACTGACAACCACGCCGCGCCATCCCGGCTGCCCGGTTTTCTGTATCGGCAACTTCACCGTCGGTGGTGCGGGGAAAACCCCAACTGCGGTCGCGCTTTACAATCTTCTGACGAACCTTGGCCGCACACCGCATTTCGTCAGCCGCGGCTATGGCGGATCCCTTGAAGGTTCGCATCGCGTCAATCCGGGCGTTGATACAGCCGACAAAGTCGGCGATGAACCGCTTTTGCTGGCCCAGCATGGCCCGGCGTGGATTTCACGCAACCGTGCACTTGGCGCCGAAATGGCCGTCGATGCCGGGGCCAATGCGATTATTCTCGATGACGGATTGCAAAACCCGTCCCTGATCAAGGATTGCAGTTTCGCTGTGATCGACAGCGACTATGGCATTGGCAATGGTCGCGTTATGCCCGCAGGCCCAATGCGCGAACCCCTGATCAGTGGTCTTGAAAAGGTGCGTGCCATCATTCTGATCGGCGACAAGACGCCCGACTTCATCACGCGCCTTCCGGCTTCCGTTCCGGTCTTGCGCGCATCGATTGAGGCGATCAACGCGGGTGATTTCAATCAATCCCGCGTTCTGGCTTTTGCCGGCATTGGCCAACCGTCGAAGTTCTATGACAGCCTCCGAAAGGCCGGTGCGCAAATCATTCAGACACGTGACTTTGCAGATCACCATCCCTTTACGGTGCAAGAGCTTGGCGATCTGCGTGCCGAGGCGGCACGGCTTGATACCAGGCTTGTCACCACGCAAAAAGATCTGATGCGCTTGCCATCAAAGGAACGGGACTGCATAAGCAGTCTCGACATTCGTCTGGTGTTTGAGGCACCGGACCAGCTCACCAAAATCGTAACGTCAGTACTTGCCGATGGATAAGCACAGCCAACTTTACAAAATACGTCAAAAGTACTTCTCCCACCCGCTTCAGGGTTTCGGGGCGTATCTGGTCTACTGGATGTTTGCCATGATGCCTGTTGACATGGCATCGGCGGTCGGCGGTTGGCTTCTGCGTACCTTGGGCCCCAAAGTAGGCCAGAGCAAAAAGGCACGCAATAATCTGATAGCAGCGTTTCCCGATAAGTCCTCTGAGGAAATCGAGCAGATTATTGTCGGCATGTGGGAAAATCTTGGCCGTTCGGCTGCCGAAATTCCTCATCTGCATAAAATGCGCCCGGGTGGACCCCGCATTGAAATCGTTGGCATTGAAAATGGCCTTGCCACCAAGACCGATGACAAACCCGGCCTGTTCTTTTCCGGTCACATCGGCAACTGGGAAGTTGCGATGTGCATTGCCGAGGCGCTTGATATGGAGATGATGAGTGTCTACCGCGCGCCGGATAATCCGTGGGTAGAAGGCCTGTTCATGCGGGCCCGCAAAATGTTTAAAGGCCAACTGGTCAAGAAAGGCCCGGATGGTGCACGAAAGCTCACGCGCTATCTGAAGAATGGTGGTCATGCCTGCATGCTGGTCGATCAAAAGATGACAGATGGTATCGCCGTGCCGTTTTTTGGCCGGGATGCGATGACAGCCCCGGCACTGGCACAGTTCGCCCTTAAATACGATGCGCCAATCATTCCCGTTCGTTCAGAGCGCCTGAATGGTGCACATTTCCGTGTGACGTTCTATCCGCCACTGGAAGTCCCAAAAACAGGTGACCGGCACGCCGATATTCTGGCGACCATGACCGAGGTCAACGCTGTCATGGAAAAGTGGATCCGCGAACGTCCCGAACAATGGCTTTGGCTGCATCGTCGCTGGCCAAAATAATTCCGCTACACGTGAATTGATCTCAGTATTAACCGAATAAGAACCCTGTTGGCGCAGACTGGCATTTCGTCCCCTGTCGAACGCGTCTTCGGAGCCCGCCTTTTTGCGCCGCTTGCTGATCATTTTCTGTCTTATTCTGGCCGGGTCGATCTTTGTCGTCTGGCCGACAATGGCGCTTGACCACGACGACACGACCATTCGTGAAACAGCACGCGATATCCGGTTGCGGATTTCCGAGCTTGATCAGCAGCTCAAGGAACATCTGAAGCGTGCCCTTGAAGAATTCGGCAGTCGGCAAGTTGAATGCACCTCTGATCAGCCCCGAAAATCATTGTCGCAATGTATCGAAGAAGATGCGCGCGATCTGACGCGAACAACCATCACAATCGCCTCGGCCGGGAAGGATGATAAAAACCTTCTTGATGATCTGGCCGACACCGAAGAACGGTTTGCCCTGTTCACCCGCGAGATGAACAAAACCAATGATCTTCTGGCACGCGCAGGTGCAAGGCTTTACCTGAACAGTCTTGATGTCGCGCCGGAAATGGACCAGTTGCGCCGTGATGTGATTGTCTTTGTCGAACGCAAGCAGGCCTATGAACTGCGCACCAAACAGGCGCTTCTGATCGCAACGGTTGCCATCATTCTGATCGCGATCTTTTCACTGATCTTCGCCGTTATTCAGCGTTTCAGATAAATCAAACGATGATCTGATGACCATTGCGTCGCCCATCCCCGGTCGCCGAAAGCATATCGCCCGCCTGATTGACCTTGGCGGCATGCACCCCGCCAAAGAACATGTCCTCGCAATCCCAACGCTGTTGATTGCCAAGGCTGAGCCCATCAAGCAAAGCGTCATCAAATCCGGGCTCAACAGATAACAGTTCATCTTCGACATGCATTCGGGGTGCTGAAATCGCCCCGTGCAGGGTCATGTCAAACGCATCGATATTGAGCAACACCTGAAGCATGGTCGACCGGATCCGGTTTGACCCACCAGAACCCAGCGCAACTGACGCCCCGTCCTGCCCAAGATAAAGCGACGGGGTCATCATCGATGTCATGCGAACACCACACGGCCAGTTATGGAAACCATCCGGTGACAGATCGGCTTCCCCCAGCATGTTGTTCATCATGATCCCGGTGCCCGGCACGACCCGCCCCGATGTGGAGCCGTTTGAAATCGTCGCCGCGGCAAGATTGCCGTGCTGATCAACCACCGAAATATGGGTTGTGCCATTCTGACTAAGCGGGCGTTCGCCAATCATCAGACGATAACGTTCACACAACTCGTCCGCCAATATCGCCGGGCGCGCACCATATTCCCCGCGCGCCAAACCGGTGGCATGAATGATCCGCGACACCGCCTCAAGATGACGTTCCGAGCCAAAGGCCCCCAACGCCATTTCACGCGCAAGCTTAAGGCCAAAACCAACCAGAACCCCGCCCGATGCCGGTGGCGGGTTCAGGACAAACCGCCCCTTGCGCCCTGACACCAGTAACGGATCACGCACCAAAACTCGATAGCCTGCCAGATCCTGTTCTGTCAGGTATCCGCCATGCTCGGCACATCCCCGCACAAGGGCCGCACCAAGATCACCTTGATAAAATCCCTCTGCCCCATTCTCGACCAGATAGTGGATGCTGTCTGCCAGATCGGGTTGCCGATGAAGCACACCGGCATCAAGCAGCTCAAACTCATCGGCACCGGTTTTGCCTGCTTTGCCAAACACCTTCCGGCTTTCGGCGCAAAAGCCCAAAAGCGGTTCGACAATCCCCATCACATAGCGTTGAAAGGCATCAAGTTCGACGCCATCGCGCGCGGCACGGATCGCTGGCTCCGCCAGTTTTGCCATCGGCAGTTTGGCAAGATCATCATGGATGGCAAAAAGCCCCGCCACCACACCCGGCGTTGCCACCGAACCATAGCCACCATGGAATTCCTGGGTTACGCCACCGGCAAAGGTCGCAAGGCGGCTCTCAAATTCAAGGTTTTCTCGCGATCGTTTTTCAAGCGGCGTTTCGACAAAGAAATCATACAGTCTTGGCGTCTGCCCGGCGGGCCGCGCCATCACAAACCCACCACCACCAAGAGATGCCAGAACCGGCTCTGCCACACAGGCCGCCCACATCGCGGCAATCACCGCGTCAAAGGCATTGCCACCTTCGTCAAGCACACGGGCCGCCGCATCTGCGGTAACGACATGTCCTGCGGCAACGGCCCCGTGGGTTTTCATGGCTTATGTTTCCCGTTACTGACTGGCGTTTGCGGTCTTTTGCGCTTCTTCCATCGGTGGCACCAGCAACTGAGCATCAACCCGTGCCGCCCCGACATTGACCCGCCAATCCAGATGCGGCCCGGTCGCGCGACCTGATTCACCGATTTTGCCGATCAAATCGCCCTGTTTAACGACGTCGCCGACCTGCACATCAATTTCCGAAAGATGCAAAAACGCCGACACCACGCCAAGTCCATGATCGATAAACAGTGTCGCACCGGAAAAATACATATCGGGATGGGCCAGCGTCACAATGCCATCCGCCGGGGCAACAACCGGGCTTCCGGTCGGAAGGGCAATATCAACGCCCCAATGCGGTGCACGCGGTTCACCATTCAGAATACGTTGCGACCCGTAAACCCCACTGATCGGGCCAACCGCTGGCCAGATAAAACCGTTTTCCAGGAAATTCTCGGTAAACCGTTCGGTGCGTGCTTCGCGGGCTTGGCGCGAGTCATCCTGAATGCGGCTGATGACCTCCGGGTCCGGGTTGACCATTTTGGGTGCCAGACCATCAATCCGCTGGATGTCAAATTCACGATCTCCGACCTCGTAACTGAACGCCTCGACACTGCCATCGGCATGCCGGATGCTGACCCGAGCCGGGCCTTCGTAATCCCGTGGGAACCCCAAAACAAACCGGCCATCGGGCGCGATGGTATCAATCGCCACATCATCAAGCAGGACTTCCGATCCGGCATCGGTTTGCCCGAACACGATCCCGCCTTGGACAAATTCGCCCTGATAGGTTGGCTCGTCCGCCTGTGCGGAAAGACTTACCGCCAAAAGGCCCGCTGCGGCCAGCATGCCAGAAATGGTCATACGCATTACAGTAGGCTCCCTTGTCTGTCATCATCTTTGGGGGGCGGATTTTTCTTTTTCGCCGATTTTGGTTTGGCAGGTTTTTCTGGCGTGGATGAGGCAGTGTTTTGTGTTGGGATGTTAGCGCTATCATCCCCGCTCTTCTGCGGCTTTGACGTCGCAACACCTTCGCCTGCCGTGACAGGCTTGATGCCATCGCCCATCTCAAGATCATAGGTCTGACCTGTGACAAGATCGGACGATTTACCAACAAGATTGCCGTTCCCGTCACGTACCACCGCAAACCCGCGTTTCAGCACATTGCGATAGGAATAACTTTCCAGAAGTCGGTCATAGCGCGCAAGTCCCTCTGCCTCGCGGGTCAGCGTATTGCGAACCGCCCCCTGCAAACGCGTGCCAAGATCCATGATCTGTTTGTCGGCACGCGCAATATCGCGTTTGGCGTCACTGGGCCGAAGGCCCGCCGCAGCACGATCAAGGCGCGATTGCTGCATCTGAAGGGCGGATTTCATCGCACCATCCAGACGCAATGCCGCATTTTCCAAACGCCCGCGCTTTTCCGAAAGCTGTTCACGCGGGCTGACCAGTCGGGCACTGGCCTCGTTCAACCGTGCGCGGGCTTGTTGCGTGACATTGACCGCTGCACGCGGCAAACGATCCGCCCAGTTATCAAGGGTCTGGCTGCGTTCCTCAAGCATGCGTTTGGGATCGCCCAAACCACGCGCCAGACTTTCAAGCGCTGTTTTCTTTTCAACGCCCAAACGCCGCACGGCTTGGGCCAGACGAAGACCATCTTCCTCGACCTGACCAATCAGATCAACCCGGACCGGCACGGCCTTTTCCGCCGCCCCGGTGGGCGTAGGCGCACGCAGGTCCGAAACAAAATCGATCAGGGTGGTATCGGTTTCATGGCCGACGGCCGAAATTACCGGAATGTCAGACTCGGCCACCGCGCGGGCAACGACTTCCTCGTTAAACGACCAAAGATCTTCAAGCGATCCACCACCGCGCGCAACGATCAACACATCCGGGCGCGGGATCTGGCCATAGGGTAAAAGATCATTAAAGCCCCGCACGGCCTCGGCCACCTGTTCGGCCGCCCCCTGCCCCTGCACAAGGACCGGCCACAACAAAACCCGGCGCGGGAAACGATCGCGCAGGCGATGCATGATATCGCGGATTACGGCACCGGTCGGCGATGTGACAATGCCAATGACATCGGGCAGGAACGGGATCGGCTTTTTGCGTTCAGGATCAAAAAGCCCTTCGGCAGCCAGCTTCTTTTTGCGTTCTTCCAGAAGCTTTAAAAGCGCGCCTTCGCCCGCGACTTCCATCGTCTCGATGACGATCTGGTATTTTGATCGGCCCGGGAATGTCGTCAGGCGACCAGTGACGATCACTTCCATGCCGTCTTCGGGCACAAGGCCAAGCTTGCCCGCCTGCCCGCGCCAGCAGACACCATCAATCACCGCCTTGTCGTCTTTTAGCGCAAGGTACATGTGACCGCTGCTGGCGCGCTTGAACCCGGAAATTTCGCCGCGCACCCGCACGAACGAAAACGCATCCTCCACGGTCCGCTTCAGCGCGTTTGACAGGTCGGAAACCGAAAATTCGGGCGCATTTCCCGATTTTACAGGCGTTTCGGGAACCGGGGCATAAGGGTCGAACAAATCTTGCGTCATCAAGGGTACTTTATGCTAAAAGCCCGCCTAATAATTTTGCGGGGTGGCAATTGGGTCTAGCCTAGTTCATCGCGCATGGACCATCAAGCAATCGGACAAGTCGAAGGATAAAGTCATGAAGGTTCTGGTCGTTGGCGGCGGCGGACGTGAACACGCATTGTGCTGGGCGATTGCGCGCAGCCCGCGCATTTCCAAACTGTGGTGTGCCCCAGGCAATGCCGGCATTGCAGATTCGGCAGAGTGCGTTGCGATTTCAGATAGCGACATCGATGGTCTGGTAAAATTCGCCAAGGACAACGCGGTTGATCTGGTCGTTGTCGGGCCCGAGGCCCCGCTGGTGGCAGGCCTTGTTGATGCACTGGATTCTGAGGGCATCAAATCATTCGGCTGTTCCAAGGCCGCCGCCCAGCTTGAAGGCTCCAAGGGCTTCATGAAGGACATGGTGGCAAAGTTCGGTGTGCCGACTGCTGCCTATGGCCGCTTTACCGATCCCAAGGACGCCAAGGCGTTTGTCGAAAAGCAGGGCGCACCGATTGTCGTCAAGACCGATGGTCTGGCCGCGGGCAAGGGTGTGACCATTTGTATGACAAATGACGAAGCCTTTGCTGCGATTGAAGAATGCATGGTCGGCGGCAAGTTTGGCGATGCCGGTGCGGAAATCGTGATCGAGGAATTCCTCAAAGGTGAGGAAGCCTCATTTTTTGCCGTGTGTGATGGCGAAAACGTCATTCCGCTGGTCGCAGCCCAGGATCACAAGGCCGTTGGCGAAGGCGACACCGGCCCGAACACGGGCGGCATGGGGGCTTATTCCCCGGCCCCGGTCTTTACCGATGCGGTCGAAGCCAAGGTCATGGATCAGATCATCATCCCGACCGTCAAGGGCATGGCCAACGAAGGCCACCCGTACAAGGGTGTTTTGTTTGCCGGTCTGATGATTGACGATGCGGGCAATCCGAAACTGATCGAATACAACATTCGTTTTGGCGATCCGGAATGTCAGGTGCTTATGACGCGTCTGAAATCAGACGTGCTTGATATCCTTGAGGGTGCTGCCACCGGCACGCTCGATCAAGTCAAACCGGAATGGCACGATGAAACCGCCATGGTCGTTGTCATGGCCGCCAAGGGGTATCCGGGATCCTACGAAAAAGGGACCGAGATCAAAAACGTTCCGGCGGCGGACGCCATGGACAAGGTCAAGGTCCTGCATGCTGGCACCAAGATGGATGGCGACAAGCTGGTTGCGACCGGTGGCCGCGTCCTTGGTGTGACCGCGCGCGGTGCGACGGTGACCGAAACCCAGAAACGTGCCTATGAGGCGGTTGATGCGATTGATTGGGATGGTGGTTTCTGCCGCCGCGATATCGGCTGGCGCGCGGTTGCCCGCGAACAGGGCTAAGCATCAAGCTGCCCTGAATGCTGAAATCAAAAAACAGGGTTACGCAACCCGGTCTTTTTTTATGGGTCCGGTTTTCTGGCTGCCTGCGTGATAGCGGATGTGGCAGCGACCCTGATCATCGATCTCGATATCGGCGGCAACCCCGAAAACATCGCGAAGGTTTTGCGATGTCAAAATCTGTTCGGGTGTGCCAAGCGCGATCAGCTTGCCACCATCCATCATCGCAATCCGGTCACAAAACATCGCCGCATGGTTCAAGTCGTGCAAAGCAGCCACCACGGTGACCGGCAGTGCGCGCACCAGTTCCAGCAGGCCCAGCTGATGATGGATATCAAGATGGTTGGTCGGTTCATCAAGCAACAGGAAGTCCGGCTGCTGGGTCAAGGCACGGGCGATGTGAACGCGCTGCTTTTCACCGCCCGAAAGCGTATGCCACATCCGGTCCGCAAACGGCCCCATTTCAACACTGGCAAGGGCTTCACACACGATGGCGTCGTCGTGCCCTGACCATGGTGTCAGCAAACTAAGGTACGGCGTTCGACCAAGCGCGACGGCATCGCGCACGGTAATGCGGTCGATGGTATCGGCCTGTTGTTCGACAAAGCCGATATGACGGGCAAGGTTGCGCCGACCGATTTTCTTCATCGGTTGGTCGCCCAGCAATGCCTGCCCGGTCGACGGCGCACGAATGCCGCCCAGAACCGACATCATGCTGGTTTTGCCCGACCCGTTTGGCCCGATCACACCCAAAAACTCGCCACGCGTGACCCGAAGCGACACGTCGCTGATGATCTTTTTAAATCCGGCATTCCAGCCGACATTGCGCAATTCAAGGCTCATCGCAACACCCGCCCATGACACAGGATGATCGCAAAGGCCGGTGCACCGATCAGGGCCGTGATCACCCCGATGGGCAGGACCTGACCATCAAGGATGATGCGCGATACAATATCGGCCGCGACAAGGAACACCGCCCCGATCAGGGCCGATGCCGGCAACAGAAATCCGTGCCGTGTCCCGACAAAGAACCGCGCGGCATGGGGAATAACCAACCCGACAAAGCCGATGGCCCCGACAATACTGACCATCACCGCGGTCATCGAGGCGGCAATGGCAATCAGCACCACATAAACCCGTCGCACCGGCACACCAAGGGATGCTGCCGACTCCACACCAAAGGTAAAGGCATCGAGTGCCCGCGAATACCAAAGGCAACCCAGCAAGCCGATAACGGCGACCGGCAGCGCCAGATAGACATCCGGCCAGCGCACACCGCTCAGATTACCAAGCAACCAGAACATCACCCCGCGTGCCTCGTCCGCCGTGGCGGCCTTGGTCACGATGAATGACGTTAATGCGTTAAACAGTTGTGATCCGGCAACCCCGGCAAGAATGATCGCACCTGCCCCGCGCCCCGCCGGAATGGCCAAAAGGGCAACAAACCCGAATGCCACCAGCGCGCCGACAAAGGCCCCAAGCGACAGGGAAACCATGCCTGCCCCGAACCCCAGAATGGCAACACTGACCGCACCGGTCGATGCCCCGGCCGAAATACCCAGCAAATAGGGATCTGCAAGGCTATTGCGCAAAAGCGCCTGTAAAACCGCGCCCGATAGCGCAAGGGACGCGCCGCAGGCCGCGGCCACCATGGCGCGCGATATCCGGTAGTTCCAGATGATCCCGGCATCAATCGGATCAACGTCATATCCCGCCTGCCAAAGATGATTGGCAATGGTCTGAAGCACGGTGCCAAGGGGAATGTGCGTTTCCCCCTTGGCCGCGGCCATCGCGATCACGCCAACAAGCAAAATCAGGGCGCCAAGACTGACACCGGCCCGCACAAGATATGCCCGCCCGGCCAGCGATTGCCGAGGTGGCTGAACCGGCTGCTGCACTGGCGATGTTTCAAACATTGAATTCTCCGGGCATATCAGGCGCCTTTGGCAGTGCAGGTCAGTTCGAAGCACTCAGTCGTTCGACGGCTTCGGCAAGTGTTTCAATACCATTGATCAGGCGGATGGTCGGATCCATCGACTGGGCGTCCATCACCACGATATTGCCATTGCGCACCGCCTTCATCTGACTTGCGACCGGATCGGTTTTCAGGAAATCCATCTTGACCTGCCAGTCATCGGCCGGAAAACGCCGACGGCCCATTTTGCCAATCACAATGATATCAGGATTGGCGCGCGCAATGGTTTCCCAGCCAACGGTTGGCCATTCTTCATTGCTGTCTATGATGTTGCGGACACCAAGTTTACCGGCGATATAGCCCGCCGCGCCGTTTTTGCCGGCCACATAGGGATCACTGTTGATTTCCGGACTGGAAAACCAGAAGACGGCGGAAACATTGTCATGGCCGCTTGCCGTCACACGTGCCAATGAGCTTTCCTGACGTTCCTTCAAGCTGGCAATCAGGGCGTCGCCGCGATCTTCTGCATCAAAGATTTGCGCCAGGTCGGAAATCTCGCGATAAATCAGATCCATGGTGAAGCCTTCGTGGCGCACCCCGTCACCGCCACCGGCATTGTCCTTGCCCACACAATCAGCAGGTGCTGTGTAGACCGGAATGGACAGTTCGTTGAACTGTTCGGTGGTGCCAACGGTGCCCTTGGGCCCGACATGCCACTGATACTGGGTGGCAACCAGTTGCGGCTTTTGCGCGACAACGGTTTCGAACCCCGGATCATTGTCGGCCAGACGCGGCACAGATGCGTTGACGTCCTTGAATTCATCCATCACCGGGCCAAACCAGACACCCGTACCCTTGACCTTATCGGCCAGGCCCAGCGAATAAAGAATTTCGGTCGTGCTTTGTCCCAACGACACCACGCGATCCGGGGCCGCATCAAATTGCAACACAGTCCCGCAGTTCTCGATACTGAGCGGATATTCGGTCGCGGACGCAAATGAAACAGATGAAATAAGACCAGCGGCAAACACCCCGACCGCCAGTACACGTTTATCGTGATTGATCACTTTTAGTTCCCTCTTGCTGATGGGCTGATCCGGGACCGTTTTGGATGATCCAGTTTCAACGCACCGTAAAATGTTATGTTATAACATAACATCAGTTTTGCTGCTGTCAATGGACTGGCAAAAGTGTCAGGAGATGACGGAAGATGTCGGCCTTAAAGCTTAGAAAACCTGGGCTAAACTGTTGGGCCAAGACACGCACCGACATTCTCCGGGGCACCCCGCCCGGTCCGTCGTCTTCGTGTCGGCAGGTCTCCTGGCTTACGGGTCAATGCATTTTCCCTGGCCTTCCCGGGTTGATCCCAGTGGCATTTGGTCAGAAAAACACTCACCGCCTACAGTTGCGGGGGCAGCTTCGGTTAATGAGCCAATATCAGGCCCACCTCGAATTCCCTTTATCCGATATTCGGATACCGACACGTCACGGTTAGATTAAACCAAAAACACGGTCAAGGAAATTGGCAGACCACCAGCGGCATTAACGCCAAGGCTCCATGCATAAAAAGCAATTGATACGACCTTGAATTTGCCATGTTTCATCCCGATTACCTCCACACTGCCAGGTATGCTTTCTCGACACCTCAAACCACAGGAATGTGATGAACATGACGACTTCTGTTGAACGCAGACGCTTTTTGAAATCCATTGCGGCAGCCGGTCTTATCCTGCCGGGAATGTCGATCTATCAGCATGCTTTGGCAGATGTCGACGGCCTTGATCTGGGTTCGGCACAACCGTTTGATTTTGCCGATCTGATTGCACGCGCCAAGTCGATGGCCGCATCGGCCTATGAGCCGCCCGTTGCGCCAAACCCGGAAATTGTCGGCAAGATCGATTACGACACCCATGGCAAGCTGCATTACAAACGCGACCATTCGCCGTTTTCCGATGGATCGGGCACCTATCCGCTGACCTTCTTCCATCTGGGTATGTATTTCGCCAAACCGGTGCATATGTATCTTCTGGAAAGCGGACAGGCGCGCGAAGTGATCTATAAGCCCGATTACTTTGACATGCCCGAAGACAGCATTGCCCGCCAGTTGCCCGCCAATAGCGGCTTTGCCGGTTTCCGCCTGCATGAAAATCAGGCGCGCGATGACTGGAAAACCCAGGATTGGGCAGCATTCCTTGGTGCATCGTACTTCCGTGCCATTGGCGATGAAGGCCAATATGGCCTGTCGGCGCGCGGCATTGCGGTCAATACCGCGACCTCGGTTCCCGAAGAATTCCCTGATTTCCGTCAATTCTTTATCGAACCGGCCAAAAATCCCGAAGACCCTGTGACGGTCTATGCCCTGCTGGATGGGCCCAGCATCACGGGGGCTTATAAATTCCTGCTTTATCGCGGCGAAGGCGTCACGATGGATGTCGAAAAACATCTGTTTTTGCGCAAGGACATCGAACGGCTTGGCATCGCACCGCTGACCAGCATGTTCTGGTATTCCGAACAGAACAAATCGTTCCGCTTTGACTGGCGCCCGGAAGTGCATGACAGCGACGGGCTGGAGCTTTGGACTGGCGGCGGTGAACGCATCTGGCGACAGCTGAACAACCCGGAAACCATCCGCGCATCGGCGTTTGGTGACAATAACCCGCGTGGTTTTGGTTTGATGCAGCGTGATCGCGATGTGAAAAACTATCTTGATGGTGTGCGTTATCACCGCCGCCCCAGCCTGTGGGTCGAACCGCAAGGCGACTGGAATGACGGTGCGGTTCAGTTGATCGAAATCCCGACCGACGATGAAATCCACGATAACATTGCAGCCTTCTGGGTCCCGAATGGCCCGGCCAAGGCGGGTAATTCTTATCAGTTCAAATACCGCCTGTATTGGCAGGCCCATAACCCGTTCCCGGTCAAGGAACTGGCACGCGCAACCGCAACCCGCATGGGCCGCGGCGGGGAGCCCGGCACCAACCGGCCCAAGGACGAAATCAAGTTTTCCGTCGAGTTCGAGGGTGAGGTTCTGGGAACCCTTGCCTACGGCGAATTCCCCGAAGTGGTTGTGACATCCTCGCGCGGGGAGATTGTCCGCACCAAGATCGAACCGATCATGGATACCCGCATCTGGCGGGCGGCCTTTGACCTTAAGGCGGCGGGCAATGATCCGGTTGACCTGCGCATGTATCTGAAACGCGGTGATGAACCGCTCAGTGAAACCTGGATGTTCCAGCACCTGCCGGCCGTTGGCAACCAGCACCAAGGGTAAGCGATTAACGTGGGGCCATGTCGGCAGAACCGCTGGCCCCACCCTGCCCCAGGATCGCCATGACGTGACGCATGGGCGGCTCCCCGAACATACGGGCATATTCACGACTGAACTGTGACGCGCTTTCATACCCGACCGCATAGGCCGCCGATGCGGCATCCTTCATTTCGGCCAGCATGATCTGACGCGCCGTCGTCAGGCGGAGCCGCTTTTGGTACTGAAGCGGGCTCATCGCTGTCAGCTGCTTGAAGTGGTGATGGAAAGAAGACGGGCTCATATTGGCCCGGTTTGCCAGTTCTTCCACCCTAAGCGGCTTGTCGAAATTATCCTTGATCAGTTGAAGGGCTGCCGAGATGCGCTGCATGTTGCTGCCGCCGATGGCAAGCCCCGCGATCATAGCTCCCTTGCCGGTGCATAACAGGCGGTAATGCACTTCACGCATCAAAAGCGGCAACATCACCGGCACATCATCAGGTCGATCAAGCAGTTCAACCACCCGCAAAACAGAATTGATCAGGCTTTCTGTTGTTTGTTCGACAAAAAGCCCGCGTGTGCTTTCACCATCCGTACCGATCCTGATATCCATGTTGGCGACAAGTTCGCCCAGGATCTTCGCATCCAGATCAAGCGACAGACTGCGATAAGGCGCGTCATCTGTGGCCAGGGTTACATGCCCGACAATCGGCAAATCGACCGATGCGGCCAGCAGTTGGCCGGGCTCATAGCGATAAAGCTCATCCCCCAGCGTGACTTCCTTCGCGCCTGAGATAATCAGACACAGGCAAGGCTTGTAGATCGTCGGCACCTTAAGTGTCGGACCGGTTGAGCGGAACATCCACACCGGTTCAACCATCGTCCGCACCGCGCCATTCTCTTCGCAGTATCTGTCAATCAGGCCACACAGCTTCTGATAGCTATCCATTACAAAACCCTTTGTTTCCCATAGGCCCACTATACACGCGCCTTCACGCGGACAAAGCACTCAATTTCGGGTTTGGAGGATCAGGCAATCCAATTCGAGTTCTGTGTATTCATCAATCGGGGATTTATCGACAGAGTAAGCGCCACGACACAAACACCGACACACCAACCCAAGGAGCATGTCATGTCGAACCCGATCAACCATGTCGAAAACAAGACCGTTATCATCACCGGGGCCAGCAGCGGCATTGGCGAAGCCACCGCCCGCCTTCTGGCATCCCGCGGGGCGAATGTGGTTCTTGGCGCACGCCGCACAGAACGCCTTGATGAGATTGCCACCGAAATCGAAGCTGCCGGCGGCCGTGCCATGGCCCGTTCGGTGGATGTCACCAATGCCGATAGCGTCGAGGCACTGGTTTACAACGCAAAGAACCTTTATGGCCGTGTGGATGCGATCTTCAACAATGCCGGCGTGATGCCGCTTGCCCCGATGTCGGCACTGAAAACCGACGAATGGGACAACATGATCAATGTCAATATTCGCGGTGTTCTGAACGGCATTGCTGCTGTCCTGCCGCTGTTTCAGGAACAAGGTGGCGGTCATGTGATCAACACCGCGTCCATTGCAGCACACAACGTATATTCAAGTGCTGCTGTGTATTGCGGAACCAAATACGCAGTCTGGGCGATTTCCGAAGGCCTGCGTCAGGAAAGCACCAATGTCCGTGTGACCACCATTTCGCCGGGCGTGGTCGAGACCGAACTGGGCCACGATATCTCCGATCCCAACAGCAAGGAGCTTCTCACCCAGTTCCGTCAGGTATCCCTGACACCGGATGCGATTGCGCGGGCTGTGCTTTATGCCCTTGATCAGCCGGCAGATGTCGACATCAACGAAGTCACTGTTCGTCCGACGGCATCGGCGTTCTGATGAAAATCATTCTGCAATCCTTGTACTTTCTTTCTGTGCTGGTGGTGTTCGCATCACCAGCATGGCCCCAACAGGAGGCCGGTATGAACAAAAGCGCTGAAATCGACCCGCACCCGTATGTCGGCATGTGGGTGACCAAGGATGGTCGTATTCGTCAGGAACTGCGTGCCGATGGCCGCTATGACGAGGCCCGCGGCACACGTCAGTCGGCCTATCAGGGCGACTATCAGGTTTCGGGGAATTACATCACCTACCAGGATAACACCGGTTTTACCGCCGATGGCTATTTCGAAAATGATGTCCTGTATCACGGTGGCATGGTGATGTTCCGTGAAACACCTGATGAATAACGCCACTCTACCTTTTGTAAACAGGCCGGGCGGGAAAACACCCCGCCCCGCCTTGCGTTTATTTAAACACGTTCAAGGGCAATGACCGTATCAATCACCGAACCCTTTTCGCCCTTCGGCCCGGTTGCCATGCGTTCAAAATTACCGACTGCGATCTGACGCCAGCAGGTGAGATCAAGTGCCAGCGCATCAAGGGCTTCTTTCGGGGTTGGAAACACCATATCCTCGGGCGCCCATGACCATGATGGCCGTGATCCATGGGTGGTAACAAGTAACAAACCACCCTTTGCAATCATTGCCGCAGCCCGGTTCAGCACCGCTTCACGAGCAAATTCGACAGGTGATTGCAGGAACTGTGCGGTCACAAGATCAAACAAGCCGTCTGGCAGGCTTTGGGTCAGATCATGCGCCTCGAACGTGATCTGATTCTCTACGCCATTGCGTCCGGCATTGGCGCGCGCATACCCCAAGGCCGTCTCGGAAATATCGACGGCGGTTACTGTCCAGCCCTGCTTGGCAAGCCAGACGGCGTCATCACCCTTGCCGCAGCCAAGCTCAAGCGCGTGACCAATTGGCCTGTCTTTGACGAAGCGTTCAAGGACCGCAGACGGCTGTCCGCTGGTCTCTGGGGAGGCCTTTTCATATTTGTCTTCCCAAAATTTCCTTGGGTCCATTTTCGGATCGATATTCATGTCCTGTCTTCCGGGATTGTTTCGGTGGCGCCTTAGCGAATCACGATACTTTATAAGTTACATGATTCGTCAATCCTGTCAATTTCATGCATCTTTGAAAGTTACATACCTTGGTAATGACGGAAGAATTGGACACCAGACAACACGATGGCCAACCTGGCCAATGATTTTGAAAAGGGTATTTCAAAGCCTGGTTTGACGTCAGAAGACTTTGCCAATGAAGGCAATTATCAACACAGACCTAGCGCAGGCTGCCAAAGAAATCCTTCAAAAGCTTCACCGCTTCAACCTCGCCAATTCCGCCGTAAACTTCCGGGCGGTGATGGCAGCTTGTGCTTTCAAACACGCGGGGGCCGTGATCAACGCCGCCACCCTTGGGGTCATAGGCCCCGAAATAGACCCGCCGCAGACGGGCAAATGAAATGGCGGTTGCGCACATGGGGCAAGGTTCAAGCGTGACGTAAAGATCGCAATTGGGAAGTCTTGGTTCGCCCTTGGCGCCGGCAGCGGCCCGGATCACGAGAATTTCGGCGTGTGCCGTTGGATCGTTCATTTCCTCGGTCAGGTTGCCGGCGCGTGCCAAAACCTCGCCGGTATCAGCATCGACCAGAACAGCACCGACCGGCACCTCGCCACGGCGGGCGGCAGCACGGGCTTCTTCAAGCGCCATATCCATGTAGCTGTCTGCACTCATGATCTTTCCATCCCGCTAGGGCCATCTGACAAATGCGGTCATTTATCAGGGTTGATCTTGTTTTTACTTCATTTTAGGGCGTGTAGGTTCACAGTGCTACCAAGCAGATAATGGGTCAAGCCATCATCTGGCAGGTTGCCGGTTTAGCTTTACCGACGGCTACCTGCAGAAACGCATGGACCATCCGCGTGAATTGCCGTTGCCCTTAAAGGGTTACACAGGTAGTTTCCGCGTGACTTTATTCGCGAACCTGTCACCAGCATCAAGGTTATTTCGATCATGACCACGCGCAAGCCGATCATTGGTATCACACTCGATTCCGAAGAACCGGGGGGCTATTCCAAATTCCCGTGGTATGCGCTGCGTGAAAACTATGCCGGTGCAGTGACTGAGGCGGGGGGCATTCCCATGCCCCTGCCCCACGAGGTTGAACTGGTTCCCGATCTGCTTGATCTGATTGACGGGCTGGTCGTGACCGGTGGCGCGTTTGACGTGGATCCCATCCTGTTTGGCGCGACGGAAAAACACGACACGGTTGTCACCAAGGATCGGCGCACCAAATTTGAATGGGCGATGGCCGAAGGCGCGCTTGAGCGCGACATGCCGGTTCTGGGCATTTGCGGTGGGCAGCAGCTTTTGAACGTTATTCTGGGCGGGTCCCTGATCCAGCATATTCCGGATGCGGTTGAGAACTGCCTGCCCCACGAACAGCCCAACCCGCGCAATGAGCCCGGCCATGATGTCACGGTCGAACCGGATACGCTTCTGGCCAAAATCGTTGGCGATGTGAAAACACTGTCGGTCAATTCCGCGCACCATCAGGCGGTGGCGGGTGTTGGCCCGGATGTGATTATTAATTCCTATGCGCCAGATGGCGTGATTGAGGGGATTGAACATCCGAAATATCGTTATTGTCTCGGGGTCCAGTGGCATCCCGAATTTCATATCAGTTCGGGCGATGCGAAGATTTTCGACGCCCTGATTTCCGAGGCCCGCAAATGAGCGACAAAAACACCACCCCGGATGACAATAAGCCCGAACGCATTGCCAAGCGCATTGCGCGATCGGGTGTTTGTTCCAGGCGTGATGCCGAACGCATGATTGCCGAGGGGCTTGTACGCCTGAACGGCAAGAAGCTTGATAGCCCGGCGGTCACCGTCACGGACGAAGATGAAATCATTGTCGATGGCAAGCCACTTCCCGAAAAGGAAAAGCCGCGTCTTTGGCGTCTGTTTAAAAAGCGCGGTCTGGTCACCAGCCACCGCGACGAACAGGGCCGCGATACGGTGTTTGAACATCTGCCAAGTTACGTTCCGCGCGTGATTTCGGTTGGCCGACTTGATTTGAACTCCGAAGGGTTGCTGTTGCTGACCAATGATGGCGAGCTTGCCCGTTACCTTGAACTGCCGGCCACCGGCTGGGCGCGCCGCTACCGCGTGCGTGTGCATGGACAAATTGACCCGACCAAGCTCAAGCAGCTTGAAGACGGCGTCACCGTTGACGGGATCAATTACGGCTCCATCCAGGCCGAGGTTGACGTTCAGAAAGGCACCAATGCCTGGATGACGGTGACGCTTCGCGAAGGCAAGAACCGTGAAATCCGCCGTGTGATGGAACATCTTGGCTGGCCGGTGACGCGCCTGATGCGTGTGTCCTATGGTCCTTTCCAGTTGGGCAATCTGGCCCCCGGCGAGTGCGAGGAAATCACAGGCAAGGTGATGAAAGAACAGCTCGCCGCGTTCTTCAAGGGCGACTATTCCAAGGTTTCCGAAAAGAAATCGGTTGCCCGTGGCGGCACTTCGCGCCCGAAGGCCCCGCGCACCGTCTTTGGCCAACCGGCCCAGCGCAAACGCCAGCAAGGCGGCCCGAACCCCGCAGCCCAGAATGCCGAGGTCGAAGAACAGCGTGACACCCGCGAACGTCCGTCTGGTGGTGCCGCACGCAAAGGCCCACGCATCGGTGCAGCTCCGCGCGCAGGTGGCCGTGGCAGAGCCGCAAGCGGTTCGGATCGGCAGGAACGCGATATGCGCGAAGAACGCGGATCATCACGCCCGACCAACAAGGGCCGTGGCCGTTACAGCGCCGAGGGCAAGGCCACTGGTGGACGTGACGGCGGGCGCGAGGGCAAACCGGGCTTCGTCGAAGGCCGTGGTCGCGGGAGATCAGGCGGAAAACCATCCGGCAAACCCGTCAGTCGCTCTGGCGATGGCGCAAACAGCGCACCCGGCCGCAAACCGTCCGGCAACCGTCCGCGCGGCAAGAAGGACTAAGCTGAATGCGGATTGTCGGTGGCACCCATCGTGGCAGACTTCTGAACGCACCGGAAGGACGCGATACGCGCCCTACCCTTGATCGCGTACGAGAGGCGCTTTTTAGCATCCTGTCACACGCATCGCGCTGGTATGAGGATGACTTCAACCCGCTTTATGACGGGGTGATCCTTGATGCCTTTGCCGGATCCGGCGCGCTTGGGCTTGAGGCCATTTCACGTGGTGCAGACAAGGCGGTGTTCTTTGATAATGACCGCAAGGCGATTGCGATCATCGAACAAAATATCGAGGCGCTGCGTATTGCCGATCAGGCAAGTGCACGCCGTGCCGATGCCACCAAACCACCACGCGCAAGCACGCCCGCCAGCATGGTGTTTTTGGATCCACCCTATGGCAAAAACCTGATCGAGCCTGCCATCACGGCCCTTGCCCAAGCCGGGTGGATTGATGATAACACGCTGATCGTTGCCGAACGCGATCCGCGTGATCCGGAAATCGCACTTAACGATTTTTATCTGTGCGACAGTCGTAAATATGGTCGCTGCCAGATTGATATCGGGCGCTTTATCGCCTGATTGCAGCAGAGCTGCCCGTAAGCACATTCTGTGATAGATTTGGATACCAGCACTAGCGGTTGATCGTCATGAAACGCCTGTCCAATAGTTCACCAGACAAGGAATTTGGTCGCCTTTTGCGCCAGTGGCGGCGCACAAGCGATATCAAGCAATCGCGTCTGGCCGATATTCTGGGCGTGACGCAGGCAACCGTTTCGCGCTGGGAAAGCGGGGCACAAAGCCCGGCCCCTTTGCAGCATGAGCTGATCCATCAGATGATGACGCGCAAACGCAATTTCCGCCTTGATCAGGCGATCAAACGGCTGGTCTTGCATTCATCCCAGCGCGTCCATCTGATCGAAGACAGATCACACCGTCTTCTTTGTGTGTCGCGCCCGCGCGAACACGAATGGCAACGCGACTGCGCAGCACTGCTCGGCACCTCGCTCTGGCGCTTTGCCACCCCGGAAATCGCATCAGCAGAAAAAAGCCTGCATGACCTTGGCTGGCACGAGGATCAGACCGACCACCTGACCTTTGAAAACTCCCGCCGGGAGGGCGCACCGCTGCGGATTGTCGATACCTATATCCTTTGGGAACGGTTTTTCCTGTCTGATGGCACGGCTGTGCGCCTGACCACCGGGTTTGATCAGAATCCGGTTCACATCTGATACGGATCTTCCGCGCATATTTTACCGGCGCATATTTCATACGTGGCATTCTGGTCAGAATATCGGTAATCAGGCCCCTCAATTGCACCGATCCTGCCCCACGGAACTGATCCATGCCCCCCATCACCGCCGTTATCATTCTGTATGGACTTGGACTGACTGCCTCGATGCAGGTCGGCCTGATTGGTCCGATTGCGCCTGACTTGCGCGCAAGCTTTGGGCTTAGTCAGGCGGAGTTCGGGCTGGTGGCGGCCCTGATCACCGCAGCAGGGGCGCTATGTGCCATTCCAGCAGGTGTCTGGGCCGCACGCGCAGGGCTGCGGAGGTCACTCGTCCTTGGCTGTATGATGATGGTTGCGGGCGCGCTGATCTTTGCGACCGCCAATGTGAGCAGCCTTCTATATGTCGGGCGGATTGTCACCAGCGTTGGCTATCTTCTGATTGTTGTTGGTGCGCCAAGCTGGATGGCGGCATTCACAAATCCCAAGCTTGTCGCCATGGCCATGAGCATCTGGGGCACCTTCATCCCGGTTGGCATTGCCCTTGGCAACTGGGTCAGTGCGGCTGTGGTGACATGGATGGATTGGCGGATCGCTGTTGGGGTTTGCACCCTGCCGGTTCTGGTTTTGCTGCCCCTTCTTGCCCTGATGGAAAAACCAGAAATCGGGACGGCGCGGCGATCGCTTGTTGTCGGGGTGCTCGGTGTTTTGAAATCGCGCGCGGCCCTTCAGGTGGCGCTGACCTTTGCCGCCTTTGCCGGTGCAACGTCGGCCGCGTTGGCATTCATGCCTGCCATGCTGGCCGATAACCTTGATATTGGCATTACGCTGTCGGCCGGGATCATCGGTACAGCCGCAATTGCCGGAAATGTTATTGGCAGTGTTGGCGCCGGAACTGTTCTGGGCCGTGATGTTGCTGGCCGGACCATTCTGATTGTATTTTTGCCGATGATGGCGGCTGCCATTTCGACCCTCTATATCAGCACCTCTGTACCGCTTAGCATTACCGCACTGATCATCTTTAACATCTGTCAGGGCGCTGTTGCCGGAACCTGCTTTGCACTTTTGCCAAGCATCGCCAAGGAAGGTCTTTCCATGCCCGCCCTGCAGGGCATGCTGGCCCAGTTCGCCGAGATTTTTGTCGTTATCGTTCCCCCATTTGCCGGGACGATGATCGATCAAAACGGCTGGGCCGGGGCGGCATTGGTTCTGGGTGGTTTTTACTTCGCAGGCTTCCTGATTACCCTACGAAAACCGGGCATAGCAGCCCCTATTAGACAAAATTCATCTTAGAACTATACGATACGATGGCTTGACCTATCCGGCGAAGCAGGCGACCCTTCCCTCCCACACAAATCAAAAAGATTCAGGGAAGTGGAATGCAGTTGATCAAAGCCATCTTTATCGGACTGGTATTGATCGGCATTTCCGTTCTTGCTGTCTTCTTCATCTGGCTGGCCCCGGTGGGGGCCGCGTACAGCGCCAAAATCATGTGCTCCGCCATTTTTGTCGATGGCCTGACATCGACACGGGCGCGCGATGTTGATGTTCTTGCCGATAACAACCCCCTTTTATCCCTGATCACCACCAATGTGGATCTGCGCAACCAGACTGTCAGCGCGCACGCCTTCGGGTTCCGCAAACGGTTTGCCGTTTATCGCCCCAACCTTGGCTGCACGCTGGCTGATGATCTGGATCATGTCGCCCAATTGCGCAATTCGACCCCGGTAATGAGACCGGTCACACCGCGCCCGCTTCTGACGACACCGCCACCCGCCAATGTTGACCGCCGGGCGCTTAACAACCTCCTGTTTGACGTCATGGATGAGCCGGGCCTGCATCCGGAACGACGGACACGTGCGGTCGTGATCTTGCATAACGGCAAGGTAGTCGCGGAACGCTATGCCGAAGGCATAACAGCCGACACGCCGTTACCCGGCTGGTCGATGACCAAAAGCGTTTTCAACGTCATCCTCGGTCGCATGCAGTTCGAAGGCATGATGCCCGACATTCAGGACCCGGTCCTGATCAACGAATGGCAGGCAGAGCCAAACGACCCGCGTGCAACCATCAATTACGATGATCTGCTTCGCATGCGAAGTGGACTGGAGTTCGATGAAAGCTATGCCAATCCGCTATCCGATGTGGTGCAGATGCTGTTTATCGAACCTGCGGCGGCGGGCTATGCGGTATCAATGCCGCTGGAAAATACGCCGGGTAGTGATTTCGCCTATAATTCCGGGGCAAGCAACATCCTGTCAGCAGCCATCCGTAACCTGAGCGGGTCACGTTCGACCTATCTCAGCCGACCGACAGAGCTTCTGTTCCGTCCGCTTGGCATGAGCAGCGCGGTGATCGAAACCGACCCGGAAGGCTATTTTATCGCCTCAAGCTTCATGCATGCATCCGCACGCGACTGGGCCAAGATCGGCCAGTTGTTCCTGCAAGACGGCGTGTGGGAGGGGGAGCGCCTGCTGCCCGAAGGATGGGTCGGATATTCCACCAGCCCCGCCGCAGAGGATCCGTATGGTCTTTATGGCGCACATTGGTGGATTGATCTGCCCGGCAGCCGAAACGAGGATGGCACACCCCGGAATGACGTGCCGCAGATCCCCGATGACGCCTATTTCGCGCTGGGTCATGATGGCCAATCGCTTACCGTCATTCCATCCAGAAACCTCGTGGTGGCGCGTTTCGGCGTCACCCGCAATTCCGGCGCCTTCAAGCTGCGTCAGTTCATTGCCGACCTGAGTGCCATTTTCCCGGCGACTTCAGATACCCCGGCGGATGCGCCGATCGGATCGGACGCGACAACGACCGGGGCAAATGACGGCTGACCACCGGAACTACCGGAACTGGTGCAATCACAAAAGACCCGTCAGATAACCAACCACAGCACCCGCCCCGACCACGGCCCAGACCGGGGCAATCCGCCATTGCAGGATTGCGAAAACTAGAACCACGCACCCGATATCAAAGATATCAAGATTGGCCCCTGTCCAGATCGGATCATACAACACCGCCGCCAAAAGGCCGACCACGGCGGCATTCACCCCCATCAGTCCGGCCCGCATGGACGGGATATGTCGCACACGATCCCAGAACGGCAAAAGGCCTACCACCAATAACCATGCCGGCAGGAAAATCGCGATCAATGTCACAAGGGACGTGGTGGCACTGACCAAAAGCCCCGTACCACCAGACCCGGTATGCAGGGCCGCCCCCAAGTACGCGGCAAAGGTAAAGATCGGACCGGGCACGGCCTGGGTTGCGCCATATCCCGCAAGGAACGTCTCGGCATCAACCCAACCCGGTGTGACCACTGCATTTTGCAACAGGGGCAAAACCACATGCCCGCCACCAAACACAAGCGCACCACTGCGATAAAAGCCGTCAATCACGGCAAAAAGTCCGGTGGGATCGAGCTTTGCCAAAATGGGCAACAGAACAAGCAGAGCAAAAAATGCGCAAAGGGCCGCAACAGCCCCCTTGGCCGAACGTGGCACATGTCCGGGATCAGCATCCGCGCCCACCTTGTCCCGAAGCAGCAAGAAGCCCGCCAGCATCCCGCCAAGGATGACGCCAAACTGGGCCATCACCGTTTCACTGGCAATCATGATAGCCGCGGCCAAGACAGCAAGAAGGGCACGCGGAACATCCGGACACAGGCTGCGCGCCATGCCAAGCAAGGCATGAAGGACAACCCCGACCGCGACCAGTTTAAGGCCGCGAATGATCCCCTCGACCGTACCAAGATCAAACCCGACAAACGCCATGCCAAGGGCGGCCAACACAATCGCGGATGGCATGGTAAACCCAAGCCAGGCAGCCAACGATCCACGCAAACCACCAAGCGCCATGCCAATGCCCATACCGACCTGCGAACTGGCAGGCCCCGGCACGAACTGGCAAAGTGCCACCAGATCGGCATAGCGCGCATCACTCAGCCATTTGCGGCGCGCAACGAACTCTTCACGGAAATAGCCGATATGCGCAACGGGACCACCAAAACTGGTCAAGCCAAGACGCAGAAAGATCAGGAAGATTTGCCAAATACCAACACTGCCAATAGGCAATGAAGGTGCTGGGTTATCCTTGGAACTTTTTATGGTTTTGTTTTGTGGCGTTGCATTTGGCATGTGATTGTCCTGCCCTACCCCTGATTTTGCCTGACCATACGCAATCATCGAAAGGCGGCAAAGCCAAAATCGGGACCACAGCCATTCATCACAATTTCATAACAAAACCCCGCCTGTGGCGATCTGCCTCAGGCGGGGTTTTGGTTTGATCATTCACGCCTTAGCGGAAGGCTGGCTCGTCCAGGGAACGCAATTTGCGGGAATGGAGCTGATTGACGTCCTGACGGAGCGTATCAATTGTGTCCAGACCCACCTGCAAATGCTGACCGATACGCTGGCGATAGAAATTGTTCGCCATGCCGGGCAGCTTCAATTCGCCGTGGACCGGTTTGTCGGACACACACAAAAGCGTGCCATACGGCACACGGAACCGGAACCCGTTGGCGGCAATGGTGGCACTTTCCATGTCGACCGCAATCGCGCGTGACTGGTTGAGGCGAACAAACAGTTCGCTGTATCGCAGTTCCCAGTTCCGGTTATCGGTGGTCGCCACCGTGCCGGTGCGCATGCGCGCCTTCATTTCACGGCCCTTAAGGCCGGTGATTTTGGTGACCGAATCTGCCAGGGCGACCTGCACCTCGGCAATTGGTGGCACCGGAATCCACAGCGGCAGGTCCGAATCAAGGACATGATCGTCACGGACATAACCATGTGCCAGAACATAATCACCAAGCAGCTGGCTACGCCGCAATCCGGCACAGTGGCCCAGCATCAACCAGCAATGCGGGCGCAGAACCGCGATATGGTCGGTTGCGGTTTTGGCATTCGACGGACCAACACCAATATTGACCAGCGTGACACCAAGACCGTCTTCGCGAACCAAGTGATAAGACGGCATCTGTGGCAGTTGTTTGACCGCTTCACCGCTTTCACCCCAGCCCTTGGGCGCGTTTTTGCGCACACTGACTTTCGGCCCAGGTTCGACAAACGCGACATAGGGACTTTTGGGGTCATCAAGCTGTGCCTTGGCGAATTCGATGAATTCATCGACGTAGCGCTGATAGTTGGTGAACAGAACAAACTTCTGGAAATGTTCCGGGGCGGTCGCCGTGTAGTGGCGCAGCCGTGCCAGCGAATAATCCACGCGTTCGCCGGAAAACAGCGACAATGGCTTTGGCCCCGGGCTTGCGTTCGCGCCGTAATGAACACCATTGGCGATGTCATCATCGGTACGCGCCAGATCGGGCATATCAAAGATCAACTGCATCGGGCGAATGTCGTTCGGGCCGATGCTGTCGGTTGCTGTTTCGACAAGGAACGGCAACGGGATCGGACGGTCCGAAACCCCCACCACGACCGGAACGTCATGGTTTTTCAGCAGAAGTTCAATCTGCTCGCGGTAATATTGTTCAAACAGGTCCGGGCGCGTCAGCGTCGTGCCATAAACACCCGGATCGCGCGGCGCGCCGAATGACAGGGTGCTTTCGACATGCAGCTTTTCCGGCGGCACTTCAATGCCGAGATACGGATAATAGGCGCGTACCGGGGAAGATTGTTGACCTTGACCGAAACGGTTGAAGGCCTCCTGGACGGCATTGGCACCGGTCGCATAAATATCCTTGATGCGCGCAAGTGCCCTGTCAGCGTCCGTAAATTCAAACAGATCGCGAACCGATCCGTGTACTTCAGAAACCATACTGGATGCTCCTTTTTGTTATTGTTGTTTGGGCTGTTTTATCAGATCCGGATGCGTAAAACCCCGCCCGATCAATGACAAAAGCCCTTGGAGCGAGAGATTTATCACCGCTCGCCCGCCTTCTGACAACCGAAAACTTTGCCATCACTTTCAATCCAGACGTCAAAACCGCTGATTTGTGGCAATCTGAAAGTTCACAAGTCAAAGCTTTCCCGGCATTTTCAGAAACTTATGAAATATATGTCGGGTCTATTTTCAAAAATTCCAAATGACAGTTTTGAGGAGCAGACCATAACGCGGCGATTTGCACACAAAGCGGGTTCGTCAATCTCACCCACAACTTTGAAAACAGCGCAAAAAAAATGCCGAAACCGGGGGACGGTTTCGGCAATTTCAGGGAAGGGCCTTAGACGTTGAGGGAAAAGACGATCAACCCTGATATACTGTCTTTATATGACCAATGGTCATTTATGTCAATTCTATTCGATATGATATGAAAGTTTTTCACTTTCACGTCAGTTCAGGACATCCGCATTATCTGCGATGTTCTGCAATCTTTTAAGCCGTCTGCGCACACTATCCTCAGATGTCCACTGGTCACCGCAATCGGTAACTTCAAGCTTTTTGACGATTCTGGCAGCGCGCGGGTCACTCTCGACCAGGCTCTCGATGTCCTGTTTTTCTTCGTCGTCTTCAAGCGTCCCGCGTACATAGCCAAGAATGTGATCTTTGCCATATATCGCAAGAACCAGGCTCATATCATGCGGCCTCCGAGACATAACGTGATGCGTGTTCACGGGCTTCGATTCGACCAACCGATGCACGTAGTTTGCGGCGTGCGCGACCAACACGGGATTTGACCGTGCCGATCTCGACCGACATCTGATCGGCGGCGTCCTGATAGGACACATCATCGACTGCGGTCAGCATGATTGCCTCGCGCTCCTGGGCCGGCAACCCCTCAAGCACACGGTCAGCATCACGAAGCTGCAAACGCGCCATCTGATTGCTGCCATGGCCATAGACGTCACCAAGATCATCCCAGTCGACCTGTGGGCCACGCGTTTTTTCACGACGTTTTCCGGAAATGAACGTGTTGAACAGAATACGGTGCAACCAAGCCTTGAGGCTGGTGCCTTCTTCGAACTGGTCCTTTTTGCTGATGGCTTTCAACAGCGTGTCCTGGACCAGATCCTGAGCCATGTCGTTGCTGCCGGTCAGACGATATGCATGACGGCGCAGTGCAGGCACATGATTTTCGATTTCGTTCATCACTTGTTCAGACATCACAACCTCCTTGTTCGGATGACCTGACCCTAACAAACGAAAATAAAATTTAAAGTAAAATCGTATGTTTCACTTAGGCAATACAGGTATCTCACCCAATATACACATACACACCAACAGACTTACTTCACTCTTATTAATTAACATCCTCAATATACCTTATAAACTCATTATAATTACTTTACGTTACTTACGCCCATGTCCTCAGTTACGCTGATTCAGCAAGATGGTTGTGTTACGGAGAAAACAGCGGTAACGTAACTTACTCCAAAATTCTTGAACGCTTTGATTTTCAACGGCTTCGGACGGTTTTAAGAACCTCTGAAATTTACAGGAAACCCCACGTGCCTACGTCGAAGAGAACAGAAAAGCTCCAGATCATGCTCGATGATGAAGAACTGAAATTCATCGATGACTGGCGTTTTGATCATCGGATGCCGACCCGAGCTGCTGCAATCCGCGAGCTCATTCGTCGTGGCCTCGTCGCAGAAGACGTCGATGACCCCGATACCGAGGGTAAAAGCACCACCGATTTCCGCATCGAGACGGAATAAAAAAGTTCGATTTTTCCAAAAAAAGACCCGGCGAACTGCCGGGCCTTTTTGATTTGGGCGTGTTTTCGCACCAATTTCAGGTCGCATCTTGCCGTAAATCCGGTTTGCGCCCCTCGAAAATGCGGGCGATTCCTGCACCAAACCCCAGAACCAGCAACCACAATCCATAATATCTGATCGCGCGCGATACCGTAATCGCAATCAGAAACAACCAGATCGGATAGGATGTCGCCCCTGCGGCCAGGGCTGCAAGCTGCATCGGGACCGGTGTAATACTGATCGCAAAGACCACCCAGAACCCGCCTTCGGCAAACCGGTCTTCCAGATCTTCGAATTCCTGCTGCCCACCGACCAGATCAATAAGCGGCTGGGCAAGGTCATCAAACAAAACCCACGCCAAAAGATATAATGCCACCGCACCAAGCACACTTCCCGCCAGTGTTACGGATGCCACAACAAACCCGCGCGTCCGCGAAGCCGCCATGATCGGGGCAACTATGACTTCGATCGGGATCGGGATGATTGTCGTTTCAAGAAACGACGCAACAGATATTCCCCCAAGTCCCTTGCGTCCCTCTGCAAGTTTGGCGAGGCGGGACTTGGCATATGCCAACCCGTTTTTTATGCGCATTCCTGTTTTTTGATTATCGCCCGACATATTCTGATCCTTGTTGGCGGTCCTGCCCCAAAATAAAAGCAGCCCGCCCGAAGCCGGGCGGGCTGCTAACCTCGGACGTCATCCGCCGAGTTCAGGTTGTGACGTCTTATTCGGCGGTCTGAGTATCCGAGATGGCCTTCTGCGCATCTTCAAGCGCATTTACAGTGTTGGCCTTTACATCTTCCCAGGTATCCGCAGATGCATCCTTGGCATTTTCCAGGGCATCGCTCAGCTCATCGCTTGCGCTGTCCCAGGCCTCAGCCATTTCTTCGACAGCATCTTCGCTGTCATCTTTAACTTCGGCAGAAACCTCGTCGTACTGTTCGCCAAGCTGTTTGGATTTGGCATCAACCCACGCAAGGAAGTCTTCTTTCTGCTCGAACGTAAAGTCTTTGGCTTCTTCATATTGGGCTGCAATTTCATTGCCCAACTCATTGGCGTCGGACTTCACTGCATCGTCGGTCGCCATGGTGTCCGAGCTGTCGGACCCGGCATAAGCCGGCGCCATTACAGAAACAGACATAAGTACAGTACCGATCATCAGCATATTCTTGTTCAACATCACAACCTCCTTATTAAACAAACACAGCACAATTACTTGCACGCTGCTTACCATTCACAACGGATGGTGCGAAAGAATGTTCCAATTGTGTTGATTTTATTTTCTGGAACCTTCTGGCGGAATGCACGTTTCATCTGCAAGCGCCCACAAAACGAAACGGGGTACAGCGCAATAAAGAATGCGCAATCCGATTTCACGGGCACGCTGTAAACAAAAGGAGTTTTAGTTATGGCACATAGCAGTATGCAGACCGTTGCGAAGGAAGTTCCCGTCGAGACCGGCGTGGACCGCAAGGATCGCCGCGAACTGGCGAAAATGCTGACCAAGATCGTTGGCTCGTCGCATGTACTGTATGCCAAAGTTCGTGGTGTTCACTGGAATGTGGTGGGTCCGGCTTTCTATTCGCTCCACAACATGACCGAGGAGCATTACGAGGACCTCAACACCGCCATTGACGACATGGCGGAACGCATCCGCGCCATCGGCTTTACTGCGCCAACGGGCCTCAGCGAGATGATGGAAAACTCGTCCATCAAGGATCAGACCAAACTTCTTTCGACCGAAGATATGGTCAAGGAGCTGGTTGAGGATCACGAAAAAATGGCCCGCCTGCTCCGTGACGGGGTGGCTGCCGCCGAGGACGTTGATGATGTGAAAACCGCCGACATGCTGACCGAGCGGATCGGTGTTCACGAAGAAGCAGCATGGATGCTGCGTGCAACGATATCGTAATCATGCCAATATGATATGATGAACCGGCGCCTTCGGGTGCCGGTTCTTTTTTGTGCCCCCAAACCAACGGTACAGCATGATGAAAAGCTCTGATCTGACTGGCAAGGTCCACTTGCTGCTGACGAAGTCGAAACTCCCCGACGAGTGGCGCGATAACGGCGCACAGCCGCTGCGCAATGTGTTCGAAGATGCCGGTTACAAGACCGAGTTGACGCTGTGCGACAACCCTGACGTCATCAAGGAACAGATCAGCACCAGCTGTGCACCGGGCGATATCGTCGCGGTCGGCGGTGGTGATGGCACCATTAATGCAGTCCTTGATACCGTGATTTCGCAAAAGGTCGTTCTCATCCCGGTGCCGCTTGGCACGGCAAACGATTTTGCCCGCACCCTGACATTGCCGGACGATCTGATTGATGCGGCGCGCGCGTCCATCCACGGCCAGATCAGAATGCTTGATATCGGCAGCGTGAATGACAAAAGCTTTGTCAATGCGGCCAGCATTGGCGTGCCGGCCGATGCGCGCAAACGCATCAATCCCGATCTTAAGCGGACCTTGGGCGCCATCAGCTATGCGGTTGCCAACTGGCAAAGCTGGCATGAAATGGATCCGCTTGATCTGACCATCACCTGCGGCGATGAAGCACCACAAGCCATGAAGCTGCGTCAGGTCACCATCACCAATGGCCGATATTTTGGCGGTGGACTGCGCCCGAGCGAAACCAAGAGCCCGGAAGATGGTCTTTTGCACATGTTTGCCATTCGCGACAGTGTCGATACGCTCAGCGGCCTTGATATCGCAGCCGAGCTGTTGTTTGGCTCTGTCGATGACAGCAGCTATGCGACGTCAATTCAGTGCGACACGATCAAGGTCGACGGCGAAGACGGTGCGCCCATTCTTGCCGACGGCGAAATCATCGGCAAACTTCCGGCCAAATTTGCCATCCGTGCGGCCGTTCTGCCGGTCTTTGCCCCCAACAGTTTCGTCGACGAGGTTATCAATGACGGCGAGGCAAAGACCAAAACTTTGCCGCAGCAGAACGAGATTAATGACGTCATGCGCGACACCATTGATTTCGCCGTACGTCTGGAGGCGATTTACCCTGTCGCACAGAACAGCGCGCTCAAATCACTTTGCCATGACGCAGCGGGCCATTTGCGCAGCCATGCCCGACAGCTTGAACTGGGCGTGCGTCCCTTCGGGATCAATGCCGCCTCCCCCGACCCGGATCTTCAGAACCTTGAAGAACTCCGCGACAAGGTCATGGGCTGGTTGCTGGGCAATGCCGATACACGCCTTGTCAATGGCCTGAAAGCACGTGCGGACACCCTGACAACGGAAATACACGCGATCTCGTTGGACAACCAACCGACTGAGGTCTCAAAGGCCCTCGACGGGCTGGCAACAGAAATGGTCGATTTTTCCAAAACGCTGGATCGGATCGCCAAGGATCTCTGAGATACAAAAAGACCGCCAAATGGCGGTCTTTTTTGGAGCTTTATTTTGTATCTCTTGGTTAGTCTTCCAGACCGGCAAGACTTCTGGCAAAGGATTTGGCCTCGAACGGGCGCAGGTCTTCGGCGGACTCGCCCACACCAATCGCATGCACCGGCTTGCCGAATTTCTCGGCCAGTGCGACGACAACGCCGCCCTTTGCTGTGCCATCAAGCTTGGTGACAATCAAGCCTGATACATCGGTTGCCTGACCAAAGGTTTCGACCTGTGAATGCGCGTTCTGGCCCGTGGTGGCATCCAGCACCAGAAGCGTGTCATGTGGTGCCGTTTCATCGCGTTTTTTAATCACGCGGACGATCTTTTTAAGCTCGTCCATCAGATGGGCCTTGTTTTGCAGGCGACCGGCCGTATCAATCAGCAACAGGTCATAACCTTCGCGCTGCGCCTGTTCGATCGCATCAAAGGCAAGTCCTGCGGCATCGGCCCCCGTGTCACGCGCAATCACCGGGCAATCGGTGCGTTCGCCCCAGACCTTAAGCTGCTCGACCGCGGCGGCGCGGAACGTGTCGCCCGCGGCCATCATAACCTTAAGGCCCTGGTCCTTATAGGTCTTGGCAAGTTTGCCGATGGTCGTGGTTTTGCCTGATCCGTTTACACCAACCACCAGCACCACATGCGGTTTCTTGTTGGCATCAATCACCAGCGGCTGTGCAACCGGTTCAAGGATCTTGGCCACTTCTTCGGCGATGAATTCCTGGATTTCGACGGAATCGACTTCTTTGTCAAACCGGGTCTTGGACAGCTCCGCGCTCAGTTTCGCAGCGGTTGTCACGCCAAGGTCGGATGTGATCAAAAGGTCTTCGAATTCTTCGAGCGCGTCATCATCAAGACGGCGCTTGGTGAAGATATCAGAAATGCCGGTGGTCAGTTTTGAGGAGGACCGTTTCAGCCCGTCTTTCAGGCGGCTAAACCAGCTTTTTTTCCCCTCTTCACTCATCCCGCAAGCTCCGCTATCAGTTTTCCATCTTCAAGGCCGGTGACTTTGGCCTTTGCTATCGTGCCCGCTTCTATCACGCGATCCAGCAGAACGGGAGCAAAATGCTCCGTATGGCCGGTATTTTCCTTTTCAACCAACACATTCTCAGTCATGCCGATGCGCGATTGCAGGAACTTGTTAAGTTGTACCTCGCCTGCTTCGCGAAGGGCACTTGCCCGTTCCTTGCGCAAATCCTTGGGCACTTGCGGCATCTTGGCCGCGGGCGTTCCCGGGCGCGAGGAATACGGGAAGATATGCAGATAAATCAGGTCGCATTCATCAACCAGACGCAGGGTGTTTTCGGCCATTTCATCGGTCTCGGTCGGGAAACCGGCAATGATATCAGCACCGAACGTCACATCCGGGCGCAGATCGCGGACCTTCTTACAGAAATCGACAACGTCCTGACGCAAATGGCGGCGCTTCATGCGCTTAAGCACCATGTCATCCCCCGCCTGCAAACTGATATGCATATGTGGCATCAGGCGCGGCTCGGTTTCGATCAGACGAAACAGGTCTTCGTCCACCTCGACCGGGTCAATCGATGAAATGCGCAAGCGCGGCAGTTCCGGGACCTGTGCCAGCAACCGGCGCGACATCTGCCCCAGTGTCGGCTTGCCCGGCAAATCATGGCCATAGGATGTGATATCAACCCCGGTCAGAACCACTTCGCCATAACCATTGGCGACCAGTTCACGGACCTGGGTGACGATTTCCCCCATCGGCACACTGCGCGAATTGCCACGGCCATAAGGAATGATGCAGAACGTGCAGCGATGGTCACAGCCATTCTGGACCTGCACAAAGGCACGCGCGCGCCCCTCAAAGCCCGATACAAGATGGCTTGCAGTTTCTTCGACCGACATGATGTCATTGACCACGACGCGTTCATGTTCGGGCATCATAAAGGTTTCGGCCTTCATCTTGGCGTCGTTGCCAAAGATGCGGTCGATCTCGCCCATATTGGCGAACTTGTCGGGATTGACCTGAACCGCGCAGCCGGTAACAAAGATTTTGGCGTCCGGGTTTTCGCGGCGCAGACGGCGGATGCTTTGACGCGCCTGACGCTCCGCCTCGGTCGTGACAGCACAGGTGTTGATGATGATGGCATTGTCGAGGCCCGCCTTTTCGGCCTCAGCCTTCATCACCGCGCCTTCATAGGCATTGAGGCGGCAGCCGAATGTCAGCGTTTCAATGGCCATCAGGCCGCCTCGCTGCGCGTCCAGGCGCCTGTCGCCGGGTTCAGGCTACCGCGCCATTCGAATTCGGCCGGGCCGGTCAGGATCACGTGGTCATTGTCGAGCCATTCCACGATCAGATCGCCACCGGGCACGGTGACCGTGGCCTTGCGGGTGGTGCGCCTGGTGCGGGCCCCATTGACCAGCGCGGCGCAGGCGGCCGTGCCGCAGGCCTGCGTCAGTCCGGCGCCGCGCTCCCAGGTCCGGAGCACGATATGGTCGGGCCGGGCCACCTGGGCAATGGAGATATTGGCGCGTTCGGGGAACAGCGGGTGATTTTCCAGCAACGGCCCGAAGCGGTCGAGCGCGAAGCCCCACACATCGTCCTTGACCCAGAAAGTGGCATGGGGATTGCCCATCGAAACGACCGAAGGCGAATGCAGCACCGGCGCATCGATGGGACCGATCTGCAGCTCGACATAGCGGGTATCGGCAAATTCCTCATTGAGGGGAATCTCGTACCAGGCGAATTTTGGGGTGCCCATATCGACGGTGATCTGGCCATCTTCGGCTTCCTCGCCAAACAGGATCCCGGCGATGGTTTCAAAGGTAAAGCGCTGACGCCCCAGTTCGCCGGTCAGCGTCTGTACCACACAGCGCATACCATTGCCGCAGGCCTGGGCGCGCGAGCCGTCGGAATTGATGATGTCCACATAGTTGATGGTGCCCGGTGTCCTGGGGTCATGAATGGCCATGATCTGGTCGAACCGGGTCTCGGGGCGTGCATTGATGGCAATGGCGGCCTCGGGCGTGATGCGCGCATTGGTGCCGCGCAGATCGGCCACGATGATCTGGTTGCCCAGCCCGTTCATCTTCAAAAAGGGGACGTCGCTCAACTCGCAATTCCGTGCTGTTGCCGCCTGTGGGGCAGGTTTGTCGCCCTATATGGCGGAATTGGCCTTCAAATGCCAGTCCGGCGACCGGCATGGGGGCCATTCGGTCCGGCGAGACTGGATCACGACCGATAGAGTTTTCTTTTAATTTTAACCACTTGGGTTGGGATCGCTCTTAACCAGAGCGGCAAGTTTGAGGTGCTTCGGGACGGCGATGGGATAGTGTGGAAGGCGAAGGTTTTTGTCCGTGCCGCCCTTGGGGGTTCCGCCGATGAACATGCCACTGATCTCCGACCAGATCATTACTGACTGGCAGCCGCACTATCCGCAAGTTTGGGGCAATCAGGCGCTGCGCCTGCAGCATAGTCTGGCCAGTTCGCCACTGTTTTCCGATGAGGCGCTGGCCGCGCTGATCGAGAATAGCCCGCGCGAGGCCTATCACGTCAATTATTCGCAGAAGACACCGGGCAATCCGCCCAAGCGGCGCGAAGGCGAGATCAAGGGGCTTTCGGGCGCCGAAGTGATCGAGACAGTCAGACAAGGCAATATCTGGGTCAATCTGACGGCCCCCGCCAAGACCAATCCGGCCTATGGCGATTTGCTGGACAGCCTTTATGCCGAGTTCGAGGAGCGGGTGCCTGGCTTTGCGAGCTACAAGCGGAACCTGACCATCCTGATCTCTTCGCCCAATGTCTCTGTAAAGTACCATTCCGACGTGCCGGGCCAGAGCCTGTGGCAGGTGCGGGGCACCAAGAAGGGCTATGTCTATCCCGCCCAGGCGCCTTTCATTTCCCAGCCGGCCC
>ENA-ORCZ01000182-ORCZ01000182.1-marine-metagenome-genome-assembly--contig:-NODE-182-length-46567-cov-4.062766_pt1 | contig 46567 bp, 37 predicted proteins | sample MGYA00237785_ERZ508519 | MGnify/ENA primary metagenome ERZ508519 (study PRJEB26189, sample SAMN06268790) | marine metagenome | isolation source: Bioluminescent Bay, La Paraguera, Puerto Rico | place...
TCATGAGCGCCCTGACCGACGGCCCGATCAATCGCGGCGTGCCAAAGGCAGAAGCACAGGCAAAGGCAAAGGAACTGCTTGAAATCGTCGGCCTCGGTGCCGATGCCGCCATGCGCTATCCGCATGAATTTTCCGGCGGGCAACGTCAACGCATCGGGATCGCTCGCGCGCTTGCCATGGAACCGGAACTGATCATTGCCGATGAAGCCGTGTCTGCACTTGATGTGTCGATCCAGGCACAGGTGCTTGATCTGCTGCGTGATTTGCGCGAACGCCTGTCTTTGTCGATCCTGTTTATCACCCATGATCTGCGGGTTGCGGCACAGCTTTGCGATCGCATTGCCGTGATGCAAAAGGGCAAGCTGGTTGAAATTGGTCGGGTCGATGAAATCTTCCTGTCCCCCAAGCAGGAATATACCCGTCAACTTCTCGCCGCCGTTCCCGGGGCGGACTGGGCCCAAACCGAAGAAGTGCCAGCATGATTGGGGTTCTGTCGTGTAGCAAAATCGATTTGCGGGGCATTTACGGCCCGCATTTCGATGCCTTGGCACCCGAACTGGACCTGCGCCTGCCCGGCGAGATCGACCGGCCCGAAGATGTCAGCTTCATGGTCACCTTTGTCCCGGCGCCGGACGCCTTTACGCGCTATCCGAATTTGCGTGCGATCTATTCGGTGGGGGCCGGTATTGATGCCATCATGGCGTGCCCGTCCTTGCCACCGGGTGTGCCGATCCATCGGGTGGAAGACCCGGATCAGGCCCTGCAAATGGCCGGTTTTGCAACCTTCCATGTGCTTTGGCACCATCGCAATATGGGCGATCTTCTTGCCAATCAGAAAGCCGGGCTCTGGGAACGTCAGCTGACCGGGCTATCACCGCGTGCGCGGCGCATTGGTGTTCTGGGGTTTGGTCTGATGGGCCGTGCGGTGGCAAGGGCACTGGTGGCCTTGGGCTATCCGGTCGCAAGCTATTCCCGATCCGCGCCAAAGCCACCCGAAGACGGGGTAACGCATTATATCGATGGCGGGTTTGATGAATTTCTGGCCCAAAGCGACATTCTGATCAATGTGCTGCCGCTCACCGATCAGACCAAGGGACTTTTGGGCGCAGAAAATCTCGCAAAACTGCCCAAGGGTGCCGCCCTGATCCATCTCGGTCGCGGCGGGCAGGTCGATGAAACCGCCCTTGTTGCCGCCCTTGATCGTGGGCATTTGTCGGGTGCGTCGCTCGATGTGTTTGAAACCGAACCCTTGCCAGCCGGACATCCGCTTTGGCGCCATCCCAAGGTTTTCGTCACCCCGCATGTTGCCAGCATTTGCGAACCAAAGGCGACCGTTCTGTCCATCCGCCGGAACCAGCTTCAGTCAGAGCCGATGACAGCTTAACCCAAACCCATAAGGTAGCGCCCCACATGACCAGCGATCCGAATTCCCTGTCTGCCCGCGAATTGGCCCGCCGTATCAAAAGCCGGGAAATGCGCGCCACCACGGTCATTCGCGAGATTCTTGATCGTGTGGCGCGGGTCAATCCGGCCATCAACGCCATCGTTCAAGATTGCGCGGATGACGCCATGCAAGAGGCAGAGCTGCTTGATGCCCGCATCGAGGCCGGGGACGCTGTAGGTCCCTTGGCGGGCGTCCCGGTCACGATCAAGGTCATCTCCGATCAGGCGGGCTATGCCACCACCAATGGCACGACGCTGGCCGCCGATCTGATCGCAACCCAGGACAGCCCGTTTTTGCGCAATCTGCGCAGCAAGGGCGCGATTGTGATTGGCCGGACCAACACGCCGGCCTTTTCTTACCGCTGGTTTACCTCCAATAAAATGCATGGCACGACGCTTAATCCCCATAACCCGGCCCTCACACCCGGCGGGTCATCGGGCGGTGCGGGTGCCGCGACATCGGCGGGCTTGGGTCATATCGGCCATGGCACGGATATCGCGGGCTCGGTGCGTTACCCGGCCTATGCCTGCGGCATTCAGGGATTGCGCCCGACTCATGGCCGCATTCCGATGTTTAACCAGACCGGCGGTGATCGCCCGATTGGTGCGCAGCTGATGGCGGTATCAGGGCCGCTGGCACGCAGGGTTGATGACCTGCGGCTCGGGCTTGAGGGCATGGCAGGCTATTCCCCTGATGATCCCTGGAGTGTGCCGATGCCGCTGCGCGGCCCCGATTTTGCCAAGCGTGTCGCGCTTGTCACCCATCCCGGCGGTATTGACACCGATCCGCGTATTCTGACCGATCTGGAACGGTCCGCCGAGATTTTCCGCGCCGCAGGCTGGACGGTCGAAACACCGGAAATCCCCGAAATTCGCGAGGCCGTCGATCTTCAGATCGACCTCTGGCTTTCAGATGATCACGAAGCCAAACTGAAAGCCGCCCGGGCCGAAGACGATCCGGGCGCCATTGCCCTGCTCGAACATTATGCCGATCGCGCCGCCGCGATTGATAAGGATACGTTTAGTAAGCTTTTCCTGCGCCGCTCAGCGCTTATTCGCGCTTGGCGGGCGTTCCTTGAAAACTATCCGGTTGTGCTGATGCCGGTTTCGGCAGAGCTTCCGTTCCGCAAGGACGAGGACCTTGAAGGTCCCGCGACCCTGACCCGCCTGTGGAAGGCACAATTGCCGCAAATCGCCATTCCGCTGCTGGGGCTTCCGGCCATCTCGATTTCCACGGGCGTTGAAAACGGGATCCCGTCGGGTGTGCAACTGGTTGCAGCACCCTGGCGCGAAGACATCTGCCTGACCGCCGGGGAAGTGCTTGAACAGGGCTTCGGCCTGCCACAGATGACGATGTGATTACTGTCCGTCTGGTTGGATATTTAAGTATTCACCTAATTTAGATTGAAGCGAACATGTAAAAGCCAGAGATGAAATTGATGTTATCTCTGGCTTTTTTTGATCCTGTTCCTCAGCCGCTTTTTCTGCCCGACGCCAGATTCTCGATCAGGGTCGTTTGCCGATCCAGACACCGGCGGAGATCAAAGTGATTAAGGATTGTCTGACGCGCCCGTTCGCGCAGGGGGGTGAGATCGTCACGATGGGCAAGGCAGAACGCCATCTTTGCTGCCAGTCCGTCGCTATCCCAGAAATCGGTCAGTATTCCATTTTGCCGATTGCGGATCTTATCGTGACAGGGGCCGGTGTCCGAGGCGATTACAGCCGCCCCGCATGCCATGGCTTCCAGCACCGACCACGACAAAACAAACGGATATGTCAGGTAAACATGCAGCGAACTGATCTGGTACATGCGGATCAGTTGGTCATGGGGGATCTGGCCCAGAAAGTGAATGCGTGACGGATCGATCTGCGTTTCTGCCATCATCACGTCACGCCACGTTTTTCCGTCTGTGCGCTTTTGCCCGTAACTGACCCCATCGCCCCCGGCGATAACGAAATGGGCATCCGGGTTTTGTTGGGCCAGCTTGGCGCTCGCGCGCATGAATGTCGGAAACCCGCGATAGGGTTCAAGATCGCGCGCGACATAGGTAATCACCTGATTACGCGCACTCAGCACCCGGCCATCGGGCAAGGTCAGGCTGGCTTGTGGATTTGGTTGGCAGCGATGGGTATCAATCCCGTCATGGCAGACGCCGATCTTGTGATGATAGGCCGCCGGAAACGCCGATTTTTGCCATCTGGTCGGGCTGATCGCGGCATCAAGCTGATCAAGTGTTGTCAGTTGCGCCGCGTTGCGCAGGCGAAGTTGGGTGCGTTTTGCCAGCGTGATGTCATCATCGGGATCAAAGCCAACGTCGCGCCCGGTCGCGTGATAATAATGCTCGCAGTAACCGATCAATGGTGTTTTGGGCAAAACGTCGCGGGCAAACATCATGCTGCCCCAGCCGATATGACCATAAACAATATCCGGTGCGCCTTCTTCGCGCACAAGGCTTTCAAGGGTTCTGGCCGCCTTAAGCCCCACATCCTGATGATATTGCGCAAATGGATTGGCGGGTGGTGGGGATGTGACGGGCTGGCGAAGTGTCCGGATGCCGGGCAGTCGCACATTCATCGCTTCGCACAGGAAGGACACCTGCCATCCGGCATTGGCCAGATGGCAGGCAAGATGCACAAACTGTCCTGGTCCATGACGATGAACAAGGACAATTTTCATCGTCTGTTTCTGGCCTCCTGCAGGGCGACGGACCCATTAATGGGGGCGCCCCCGTACCGCAGCGTCTGTGTCCAGAATTCTTCCAGTCTGCGCAACGTGCGCAGAGCTGTCTCCATCTCTTGCTGATCTTCAAGATTATTGGTCAAAGCATCGTGATATTCCGCGTGCAGTTCATTCAATGCCTGACAGAGTTCATGGCCCTTTGCGGTTAATTTCAAACGGGCAGACCGTTTGTCCCGTGCCATGACTTGGCGTTCGACATAGCCCGATTCTGCGAGCTGTTTAAGGTTATAAGACGCGTTTGAACCCATATAGTGGCCACGATCCAGAAGATCGCGTACCGACAGTTCATCTTCGCCGATGGTAAAAAGCAGCGCCACTTGCGCTGGGCTGATGTCATCCTTTCCGAGTCGAATGAGATCTACCCGTAGCAAATCCGCAAACCGCCGATAGATCCGCTCGACGGTATTTGCCAGTTCAAGATGCGTGACGGTCATGAGTTTCGATCCGTTATCTGGTCCCAAGCGAGAGTTGATGCCAAGGCGCAATTGCCCTGACACAATTTTCGTGTGGGGAAGATAACAAGACGTTGTTCTTGAACAATTTTTCCGAACGCCTCTTTCTTCCCGCAGTTTTGCTCGTTATTCAGAAGTAATTCTAAAGTGTTTTTATTTTTGAATTACTTCCATAGTTTATGTTTTTACATTGTCTAATCATCAACATGAGATCGACATATTTAATTTTATTGTAGATCATCATGTCATCGCAACTATGTGATTAGATTGCGGAAAAACTATGACTTTTGATCGATTGGATGATTTTCGATGCAATTTCGCCGCAAAAAGCTGGCAAAACCTGTGAATTCGCCTGTGAATTCAAAGGAAGCCCGGCCCGAACTTGATGCAAGCTCGGTCATTCGCGAGGCGCGCTTTACGTTTGTGCGCGGGCTCGGATGGGCCGGCGTCATGAGCGGCTTTATCAACATTCTTCAACTTACCGTGCCATTGTTCATGCTTCAGGTGCATGATCGGGTGATCAACAGTCAAAGCACCGATACCCTGCTTTTGCTTCTGGTGATCGCGGTCGGGGCGATCATCCTGTATGGCATTCTTGATTTCCTGCGCGGACTTGTCTTTCAGGAAATGGCGAAGTCGCTGTTGCGGCGATTGAACCTGCCGGCAATTTCGGCGGCTATGCGTGTCGCCCTTGAAAAAGGATCGCTGCACGGAACCCAGGTCCTGCGTGATCTTTCGGATTTGCGCAACTTCATCACCGGCAACACCATCGCCGCCCCGCTTGAGGCGATCTGGTCGCCGATCTTCCTTGTTGTGATGTTTGCCTTGCATCCCTATTACGGGATCGCCGGGCTGGTCGCGGTTTTGACCCTGATCGGGCTCAGCCTGCTGGGCGATCTGATGGTGCGTCAGGTCACCAAGGAGGGAACCGACGCCAATCTGCGCAATATCGGCGATATCGGATCGACGGTTTCAAACGCCGAAGTGATCGAGGCAATGGGCATGATGCCGGCACTTGCCCTGCGCTGGCGTCAGGCACAAATCCACGCAAGCGAGTTGCTTGATGTCGGCAACGTACGTAGCAAGGGCATGTATTCCATCACCCGTTCGGCCCGTTTTGGTATGCAGATCATTGTTCTGGCGATGGGGGCCTACCTTGTTATTCGCGGTGAAACCACGCCCGGTGCGATGATCGGCGGGACCGTGATCATGGGGCGGTTGTTGCTGCCCTTTGATAATGTCACCCGCGACTGGCGGGCATGGGTCGGGGCGTTTTCATCCTGGAAACGCATTCGATTGATGCTCGAAGAAAGCGAGTCGGAACGTGAAATCAAACCAACTCCGCGTTCCGAAGGGCCGCTTGTTGTCGATAATCTGGTCTACGCCGTGCCGGGTTCAAATGTGCCGGTGTTGCGCGGGATCAGTTTCGAACTGTTGCCCGGCGATGTTCTGGGTGTGGTCGGTCCGTCGGCGGCAGGTAAATCGACCCTTTCAAGATTGCTGGTTGGCGCGACCAAGCCTGCGGCAGGCGGTGTCTATCTTGATGGGCACAATGCCTATCTGTGGGAGCGCGGATCATTTGGCGATATGGTCGGCTATCTGCCGCAATCGGTTTCGCTTCTGAACGGCACCATTCGCGACAATATCAGTCGCATGCGCGACTCAAACCCGCGCAAGGTGATCGAAGCCGCCCGTGCAGCCGGCGTTCATGAAATGATCGGGCGCTTGCCGCTTGGCTATGACACCCCGATTGGGGCGGGGCGCCATACCCTGTCGGGCGGGCAGCAACAACGTATTGCCCTGGCGCGTGCTCTTTATGGCTGGCCGCGTCTGCTGGTGCTTGATGAACCCAATGCCAACCTTGATGCCGAGGGCGAAGCCTCCCTGATCCGTGCCGTGCGGCAAGCCGCCGAGTCTGGTGCCATGGTGGTGCTGATCGCCCACCGTCAAAGCATCATGCAATATGCCAACAAGCTGCTGGTCATGCAGGAGGGCCGGGTCAAACAGTTCGGGGAACGAACCGACGTGATCCGCAACCTGTCCAATGAAAGCGACGATATCAAAAGCCTGCCCCCGGCAAAGCGTAAACATGAAAACGGAGGTGCAGCATGACCCGTGTGATTAACCTTGAAGGTGGCGGGGCGGGCCTTCCGACAGATGAACCGCAAGTCGCCTGGCATCAGGTCCTGTCCGAAGAACGCGACGCATCGCGCCAAAGCCTGCGCAAGCCGATCCTGGCAAGTTTATTCGTCATTGTTTTGGGGTTTGGCGGGTTTTTGACCTGGGGCTTTACCGCCGAACTTGATAGTGCGGCGGTCGCCACCGGCTCGGTGATTGTCGATTCTAAAAAGAAGGTCGTTAATCACTATGAGGGCGGCATCCTTAAACAGCTTCTGGTCGAGGAAGGCGAAAAAGTCACCCCGGGTCAAACCCTTGCCCTTCTGGATGGCACACGCAGCGAGTCGGAGCTCGGTCAGCTGCGCGGCGAGCGCTTTGGTCTGATGGCGAAGCTTGCCCGATTACGCTCAGAACAGCGCGGGCAGGAAAACATCACGTTCCCTCAGGAACTTCTGTCGAGTGACGAGGCCTATGTCGGCGATATCCTCAGCGATGAAAGACGCCTGTTTGCCAAGCGCAAGGAAGTCTACGCCGCCAAACGCGATGCCCAGGCCAAACAGATCGAACAATTCGAGGCCGAAGCCGAGGCACTGGTATCCCAGATCAAGGCCCGCACCCGTCAGGAAAAGCTCGTCGCCGAACAGCTTCAGGGGATTCGCCAACTGGCCGAAAAGGGCTTCGCCACCCGCACCCAACTGGTCGAGATTGAAAATAACTGGTCGGATCTGGTCGGCGATATGGGCGAATTCAAAGCCCAGCGTGCCGCCGCCCAACAGCAAAAAGCCGAAGCCGAGATCAATCTGGCCTCAATCGAAATGGAATGGCAAAGCGATATCGCCACCGAAATTCAGGAAGCCCAGCTTGCGCTCAATGATGTCACGCAACGCATCCGCGCAAGTCAGGACGTGCTTGATCGTCTCGAAGTGCGTGCACCCCAGGCCGGAACGGTCGCCAATATCCAGATCAGGACACCCGGCGGCGTCATCAGTCCGGCCGAACCGATCATGGATATCATCCCCGAGGATGAACCACTGGTGATCGAAGCGCGGATCAACCGACAGGATATCGACTCGGTTCAGGTCGGCTCAAAGGCGCAAATTCGCCTGACCGCCTATAGTCAGCGTCGATTGGCTCCCCTGAACGGCAAGGTAAGCTATGTCGCGGCTGACCAAACCGTCGATGAACAGCGCGATGCGTCTTATTACATCGTGCGTGCGACCATTGATCCGGCTGAACTGGCAAAACATGATGACATCCATCTGCGTCCGGGCATGCCAGCCAACATTCTGGTTTTGAAAACCCCGCGCAAGGCCATCGATTATCTGATCGATCCGATTACCCAAAGCATGGAAAAGGCCTTCCGCGAAGAGTAATCCTCCCCCGCGAAATGTGGGTCGAACTCGGGGCCTTTCCCGGTTTTTCGCCGGATTGGCCCTTTTCTTTTCAAGTATAGATCGAATTTTGAACCAAATAATAAATAAAGTAGAACTAGTATTTTCATAGTAAATACAATGAATATCAAACTAAGTCATAATGTTGACAAAATAAAAACACGACAATACCCTCCAATGACAAAGTAAAAAAATATAGGATTTCTGAGTGGTCGTTTCCACGGGGCTCAGAATGTCCAGAGGGAACGGCCATCCTCTCGTGAGGGAAATATCCCCACGATGTCATTAATGTTGGGACACGAAGGAGGATTACATGGCAACTCTCGAAGGCGGCGCCTTTGATGATGCGCTTCTCGGATCTCGTTTCAGTGACGTCATCTTTGGACGTGGCGGAGACGATACAATCTTCGGACAAGGTGACGACGACGTGCTGTTCGGCGAAGAAGGCGATGATGTCTTGTTCGGCGGATCAGGCGACGACGTTGCCGTTGGTGGCGAAGGTGATGATCTTCTGTTCGGTGGATCGGGTGACGATGCACTGATCGGAGGTGCCGGCAGCGACCTGCTCTCAGGTGGCTCTGGCGAAGACGTTCTGTCAGGTGGATCGGGTGACGATATCATGCTTGGCGGATCGGGTGACGACGTTCTCGACGGCGGTTCTGGCGATGATGTCATGACCGGCGGCGGTGGCGACGACATCATGCTCGGCGGTGCCGGTGATGATGTCATGCTTGGCGGTTCTGGAAACGATGTTCTCCAGGGCGGCGAGGGCAATGACGTTCTCTTGGGCGGCTCCGGGGATGATGTCCTCGAAGGCGGCGCTGGGGACGATGTTCTGTCCGGTGGTTCCGGTGCAGACACCTTTGTCTTCTCGGGCGGCGGCGGCAACGATGTCGTGCTCGACTTCCAGGCTGGCGAGGACATGCTTTCCATTAGCAGCAATATCAACGACACCGGCATCGAAAGTGCCGATGACGTCGCTGCGCGTGCAACGCAAGTCGGTGCCAACACCGTCATTGACCTTGGCAATGGGGATTCCATCACCCTCAACAATGTCGATGCCGAAGATGTACAGGACGATCCGGACAGCTTCTTTAGCGTCCAGTAATCCGTTGGCGACGTCCGCAGCTTCGGCTGCGGGCGACCCGTCCTGAACTTCAAGTGAGTGAAAGATTGTCATGCTTGAATTTGCCTCGTCCGATGCAGTGCGGACGACCGGCGAAGCGCCCGGTGTTTGCCTGCTCAACCCTGATACGTTGTTGTTAAGTTGGGATACCCCCACCCGTTTGTGGGAAGTTCCCCGGCTTGAAACCATTGATGGTGCTGCGATTTCGCCGCAGGCCACATTGCGTTTGCCACTTGACGGGGGCGGGACCCGGTTGCTGCGCGTCATCCGCCGTCCCAAGGATGAACCGATCACAATTCTGGCCGAGGCCGGAACGCTGGGCCGCAAGGACGAGATCACAATTGATCCAGATGGCGATTTTGAATTTGCCAGTGCATCAACACTTTTGAACGGTGTGACGCCTGCCGGGCGGCTGTCATTGATCTCGACCCTTTTGGGGATGTGGGCCAGCCTGTTTCGCCTGCGACTGTCCAAAAGCTACAACAGTTTCCTTCTTCAACTGGTGGCCGAGATTGTCGACCGGCCCAAACCGGCCAAGGCGGTCGCAAAGCTTTCCGGTGAGAAGATCCTGCTGGCCACCGCATTGCCCGATGCCTTTCACGATATTGAAGCCGTCTTCATCGTCGCCCCCTCGGGGTTCAAGCGTTTGACGCAGCTTCCCCATATCAGCAAGACCGGGCCGCGCGGCCAGAAACTGGTTTACATGATTGCCGACCGGCCCAGCACCACAACCGGGGCCTATCTGGTCGTGACCGGCGTGCGCACCCTTGCCATTCGCCATCTGCCAGATGCCTCAACCCTGCCGTCGCTGGCCCGCTGGTGGCAAACCAGGGGCAAATCAGATGCCGATTTGCGCGAATATATCATCGGGTCGCTTGCCCGTGCGGACATGAAATCAAGCAAGGCCGCGATTGAATTCCAGCTCCGCTGTCCGCTTTCAAGCCAGCGCGTGTCGGGCGGCGGATCGCTTCCCAGTGGCGAAGTCGACCTTGCGGTCACGACCGCGCGTGGCACCTTGATTGGCGGCTGGTATCGCGATCCTGTCGATATGATCGCCAGCATCGACCTTCTTGATAGCAACGGTATCGCCCATCCATTCGGCGACGGGTTTTATCGCTATCAGGGCAACGTACAGGATGACGGCCAGACGGTTCCGGCAACCGGTTTTGTCGGCTTTTATCAGGATATCCAAAGCCCGGTGCCAATCCTTCAGCCCCGAAGCCTGATGCGCCTGAAATCAGGCAACCGGCATCTGATGGTCCCACCTGCCCAACCGATTGACCCGGCCGAGGCCCGTGCACGCATCCTTCGCGCCGTGCCACCGCAACACCTGACCGCCGAGATTATCGAAAACTGTCTCGCACCCGTAATTGGCGACTTGCAGCAAAAATTGATGGCATCCGCCAAGGTCGACCGGGTGATTGATATTGGCACCCCGCACGAAGACCCGGATGTCTCGATCATTGTGCCGCTTTATCGCGTTCTTGGCTTCCTGCGCGCGCAAGTTGGCGCCTTTGCCTGTGACGATTGGGTCGCGAAATATTGTGAACTGATCTTTGTGCTCGATTCCCCCGAACAGGCCGAAGAATGCGAACATCTGTTGCGCGGTCTGCATGTTCTTTATGGCATTCCGATGCGTCTGGTCGTGATGGCGCGCAATGGCGGCTATGCCCGGGCGTGCAATGCCGGTGCCGAAAACGCACACGGCCATTATCTGGCGATGCTTAATTCCGATGTCATTCCCCATACGCCTGGCTGGGCACAGGGGATGGCGTCAAAAATGGGCGGTCCGGATGAGGTCGCGGTGGTCGGGCCGAAACTTCTGTTTGAAGATGGCTCTATCCAGCATGCCGGGATGTATTTTGCCCGTAATGAAAGCGGCAATTGGCTAAATTACCACTATCACAAAGGCATGCCCGACCAGTTCCGGGATGCCAATATTGAACGCTCCGTCCCCGGTGTGACGGGGGCCTGCATGATGATCCATCGTGATGCCTTTGACGCGGTCGGCGGCTTTACCGAGGACTATGTCATTGGCGATTACGAAGACAGCGATCTCTGTCTGAAAATTCGCAAGGCCGATTTCGACATCAAATACGTCCCCGATGTCAGCCTCTATCATTTTGAGCGCAAATCGATCTCGACCCATGCCGACTATATGCGCGGGGTGGCGGCCCAGTATAACGCCTGGCTGCATGCCGCGCGCTGGGCGGATGCGCTTGAAGACATTCACACCAACGGTGTGCCGCAATCCCGATCCCACAAAACCACCGACGGAGAAGCGGCATGAGCCAGGTTGTTGCACTGTCCGAACACCCATCCCCGCTGACATCCGATATTGCCGATAGCCATCTTGCATGGTTGTGCCAACAGATCATCTCCAACCGTTTCCTGCCGATCCCGCCCGAAGAAGACGTCTTTGTCGGCGATGGCGATTACCGCGCCATCGGGGCGGAATTCCTCGATCATTTTGTCCGCATGGCCGGGCTTAAAACCACCGAAGACGTTCTTGATATCGGTTGTGGCATTGGTCGGATTGCCGTGCCACTTACCCAGTTTCTCGACCCCAAACAGGCGATCTATCGCGGCATGGATCCGGTGCGCGGCGGCATTGACTGGTGCAAGCGCGCCATCACGCCCGCCTATCCGAATTTCCGCTTTGAATGCTCGGATATCAAGAACGCGCTTTACAACCCCGAAGGCGAAATCAACGGGCGTGGCATGCGACTGCCCTTTCAGGACGGAACATTCGATTTCACCGCAATGATCTCGGTGGCGACCCACCTGCCGCCAGACGAAATCGAAACCTATTGTTCCGAGGTCTTTCGTGTGCTGCGCCCGGGCGGTCGGCTGTTTTTGACCGCCTTTGTCATCCGCGAAAATGATGACCCAGCAAATCCCGACCGCGATGCCCGCCTCAAGGGGTTCGAGCGGGCCGAAGGTCAGCCTTGCTGGCATCTGCGCGGTGAAAACCCGATGGCGGCCGTCGGTTTTGATGATGCGTTTCTTGAAGGTGCCCTGACCGGTGCCGGATTTGACATCCACACCAAAAGCTTTGGCACCTGGCGCGGCAAAACTGCGGCCCATTACCAGGATTTCCTGATTGCCCAAAAACCACGGAGGACCGCATGAACCCCCGGATAATGGTGCTTGCCCACAATCACCCCGATCTGCATCCGGGTGGGACTGAAATTTTCGCCCATGATCTGTTTCATGCCTATAAGCGTGCGGGATGCGATGCGCTTTTCATCGGGGCGACCAATGATGTCCACCGCGAACGCCGTCCGGGCACAAGCTTTCAGGCGATCAATGAGGCCGGTGATGAAATGCTGTTCTGGGCCGGGCATTTTGACCGGTTCAACATGTCCCAGACCGATCTTTATGCCGTCGCCCCGGATTTCGCGCGCCTTTTGAAAAACTGGGCACCCGATGTGGTGCATATCCATCATCTGGTTCTGTGGGGCATCGAATTGCCGATGCTGATCCGTCGTGTTCTGCCGAACTGCAAGATCGTGATGACCCTGCATGACTATTATCAGATCTGCCCAAATGACGGCCTGATGATCCATCGCGGGACCAAAACCCGCTATACCAAGACCGATGCCACCGGGCGTCTGTCCGGCCTTGATGGCTTTACCCCCGATCAACATGCGATGCGGGCTGTCAATCTGCGCAACCATCTGCGCGCGGTGGATCATTTCATCTCGCCCAGTGAGTTCCTGCGCGATCGCTATATCGAATGGGGCATCAACCCCGACAGGATTTCGGTAATCAATAATGGTCGCCCGACTGTCCCGGCTGCGCCCAAACGCGATATCGGGGCGGCTGGAATGCCCAATGTCTTTGGCTATTTCGGCAATCTCAACCCGTGGAAGGGCGCGGATGTCCTGCTTGAAGCCGGGCGAATTCTTTCGGCAGACGCGGTCGACTTCAATCTGCGCATTCATGGTGCGGCCCTGTATCAGACCGATCAGTTCACCAGTCGCATTGCCGATCTGGTCGAACAAAGCGGCCCGCAGGTACACCATATCGGCGCCTATCAACGCGAAGATATCCCCGATCTGATGGCAAGGGTCGACTGGGTCGTGGTGCCTTCGATCTGGTGGGAAAATGCGCCTCTGGTCATTCAGGAAGCCTTCCAGCATGGCCGTCCCGTGATCACCAGTTCCATCGGCGGCATGGCCGAAATGGTCCGCCATGGCCATGACGGTATTCATGTCCGCCCCGATGATCCGGCCGAACTGGCGCGCGTCATGAAGGACTGCGCAACCAATCCGAAACTCTGGAAAAAACTGTCGGGCCATGTTCGGCCCCCGCCCGGGATTGACGATGTTTCCGAGGAATATCTGGCGATGATTCGCCGCATGGTTCGCCCTGATTTTGTTGCCGCCTGAGTTTTAACAAGGAGGCCACTATGGCTGTTGCCGAAAAACAGACACTGGAAGAAACCCCGACGCCGACCCCGACACCAGCGGCTGTGCAGGATGCCGAACAACCGGCACCGACGCTGGAAGGCCGGGTGGATGCCATTGATCAGAACCGCCTCTATGGCTGGGTCTGGTCGCCGCAAAGCCCGGACGCCCGGATCGAGGTGGTCGTGCGCCTGAACGGTCATGCCCTGCTGCGCGTGACGGCTGAAAATGAACGTGTCGATCTGCGCCGCAACGGTATCGGCGATGGCAAACACGCGTTCGAGGTCGAATTGCCCGATGCCGCGGTTGCCAGTGTCGAAAGTCTGACGGTCTGTGCCGTCCTGCCCGGCACCAAGGATGAAATCACGCTCCGCATCCCGTCGCAAAGCGAACAGGAAGCACACACCGCACTCAACGCGCCGCTTGGCAAAATACTTGATCGGTTGGACCGGCTGCTTGCCGCACAGCACATCTTGCAAAACGGCCAGCGCGAAGCCGCCAAACGTCTGGTCAGCGCGTCAAAGCGCATGGATGAACTGGCGTCCGCCGATGATGGCATCGAGGCCGGCGTGAAACTGGTGCGTACCGGTCAGGAAGAACTCTCAAGCCGGGTCGATGAACTCGAAGTCTTTCTGGTGCGCTTTGACAAATCGCTGGGCGGGTTTGACGAACGGCTTTCAGTCCTGACCGCCCGCCACACCAATGATCTCAAAACCCCGTTGCTGATCCTGGCCTGCCTGATTGGTGTGACCACCGGGTTGGCAATCGGCGCCTTTGTCTGGTGATCGCCATGGCGTGGCAATCATCCCCTTTGAAACACATCGATAACAACAAGGAGGCCCGGACATGACAGAACAGCATGGAATGCCACTGGATGGCAGAACCGTTGTCGCCGCCTTGGTAGACGAGGGTCTGGCTTTGATGGTCGGGGTGGGGAACGCCCTGCCGGCAACGATTGATATTTACCTCAACAGCCAGTCTGACGCCAAAGTACAGGCATCCATCATTTCATGGCGTCGCCACGATGCGGATCCCGATAACGCCTATGGCTTTGTCGCCCTTTTGCCGATGAAGGATGTCTCCGCCCGCCGTTTGAAAACCGCCCTGTTTCGCGGGGCTGGCAAACCGCGTGAATACCGCATCGATAACCGGCAGCAACGCATTGAAGCCGTTCTGTCCTCTGTCGCGGATCAATCCGGCCCGGCCTTTGCCACCGTGATTGATGGCCTGATCGAAGCCCTGTTGGCCGGCGACCCCGATAAAAAACGCCTCAGCAAGGTGGCCGCACTGGTGCAAAGTGCCGCGCGCAGCAATGGCTTTATCGAAGTGCTGGGCGGGCTCGAAGAAGGCGATGTTTATATTCAGGGCTGGTCAAGCGGCTTCCCCACCGGGCGCACCCGCGTCATTGCCATGGCGGATGCTCCGGTCCTGGCGGAACTGACCAGTGCCGATTTTCAGCGTGATGATCTGGGCGACGAGGCATCCGGTGTAACCGGCCTGATGCTGGGCGATAAACCGATCAATCCGAAAAAACTCAAACGGGTTTACTTTCGCGGCCGCGATACCTGGCACTCGATCGAGGTGTATCAGCACCGCGTTCTGGTCGCACCGCCCGATGTTCCGGCCCATATCCGCTCGGTTCTGGATCGTGTGCGCGCGCCGGAAAAAATCCTGCATAATCTTAAAATGGCCGCACATCGTTTTGATGGCCGCGACACGGTATCCGAACTCGATCGCCCGGTCCGCATCGGGATCGATTTCTCTCTTCTGATCGAAGGAAGCGGGGTGTTGATTTCCGGCTGGATGCTTGATCCCGACCGTGCGGTCAAGGATGTCTCACTGCGGGTTGGTGGTGAAGTCGTGCGGATTGATGATCACTGGACGCGCCAGTCACGCGCCGATGTGACCGATGCCTTTGCCAATGATCCGATGTTCTCTGGCATGAACCCGGCCCGGAATAATCACGGTTTTCTGGTGTTTTGTCCGTTGGAAGCAACCCCGCCATCCGATCAGGCCACTTATCTTGAACTCGGCATTTCTGATGCCTTTCCGGCCTATTACCCGCTGAACCCGACACGTGCGTCGGCCCGTCAGGCCCTTTCACGGGTTCTGCCCTCGCTTGATCCGCGGTCTGTCACGGCCTCAAACAGTATCGAACGTCAGTTCGGCCCGATGTTGCAGGCCATGACGGCACAGCGCCCCTATGCGGTGGATATCCATGATATCGGCGACTTTGACGAAGACGCGCCGGTGACCCTTGTGGTCGGGGTGGATGACACGATCAATGATATCGGCGTAACCATTGCCCTGCTGGGCCTTGATAGTGCGACCCGCCATCTGCCGATTGTCATTGCTGGCCCGGTCGAAAGCTTTGATCAGGTTGGCAGCGAAATCTTGCGCCTTGCCGCCTTTTACAAACTCAACACCCGGATCGTTTTCGCCGAAGGGGTCGAAGACTATTGCGATGCGCTCGAAGTCGGTGTGGATGCCACCAATTCCGAAACAGTCGGGCTGGTGTCGGCACACATTCTGCCGCGCGATGATGGCTGGTTTGATCAGTTGCACGCCGCCTATATCAAACGCGGCAACAAGGTTCTCGTATCGCCGACCATCCTGTTTGAAGACGATTCTGTCCGTTGGGCCGGGACCTGGATCAACAGTAATGCCAATGGCGGGCAGTACCTGTCGGATCGCTATGTCGGCTACCCTTGCGCGGTTCTTGCCGATGCCCAACCCAGCGAAGTCAGTGCCGGCACATTTGAATGCTGCATTCTGCCGCGCAAGGCTTTTAAGGACAGCGACGGTTTTACCCGCGGCTATATCGGGCCCGGGGAAAAAAGCCTCGACCTTGCACTCAAGCTGCGCATGGCGGGCACACCATCCTACTGGATCCCCGATGTCGAAGTACTGGGCAGCGAACAATCCATAAGCAAAGCCCCTGCCTGGGAGGAACTTTCCAATCGTCTTGACCGCTGGGCGTTTGATCGCCGCTGGTCTTTGGTCGTTTCAAACTTGCGGAGCCACAACCATGCCGTCGACTGATTTACGCGTCCTCGTTATTTCGCACGGCCATCCCAGCATCTCGCTGGGCGGGGCCGAAGTGGCCTCCTACAACCTGCATAAAGGGTTGAACAAACTCGACGGGGTCGAAAGCTTTTATCTGGCGCGGGTTGGTAATCCCGTCCCGCGTCACGGGGCCTCGGCGCTGATGAGTTTGCGTCAAAAGGACAATGAAATCCTCTATCACGCGGAAAACTATGATCATTTCCTGCTGTCAAACGGCAGCACCGATGAAATTGATCGGGATTTCCTGCGCTTTGTGAAGGATTACGAACCTGATGTCGTGCATTTCCATCACTATCTCGGGCTTGGGCTCGAAACCATCTATGCCATTCGCGAAGCCCTGCCCGAAACCGCGATTTTCTTTACTTTCCACGAGTTTTTGACGATCTGCCACAATCACGGGCAGATGATCAAAAGCGGCGGAACAAAGCTGTGCAACCGGGCAAGCCCGATTGACTGTAATGGCTGCTTCCCCAATATCTCGCCGGCTTCTTTTCTGCGGCGTGAACGCTTTATCAAGGCGATGCTCGAACTGGCCGATCACTATGTTTCGCCCAGTGAATTTCTTGCCAATCGCTTCATTGACTGGGGCATGAAGGCCGAAAAAATGTCGGTGATCGAAAATGGTCTCGACATCAATGAACGGGCCAAGGATCGCCCGCTTTCCAAAACCCAGCCGCGCCGGTCACGCTTTGCCTTTTTCGGGCAGCTCACGATGTTCAAGGGCGCTGACATCCTTCTCGATGCGGTCGGGCGTGTGCCTGATGAAATCTGGGGCGATGATGCGCGCCTGATGATCTTTGGCGGCAACCTTGATCGCCAGCCCAAGGAATATCAGGACAAGGTCCACGACCTGATCGAAAAGGCCGGCGAACGCGTCCGCTTTTACGGGGCTTATCAAAACACCGAAATGCCCAAGCTGATGGAACTTGCCGACTGGACGATCATTCCATCGATCTGGTGGGAAAACTCGCCAGTCGTCATTCAGGAAGCCTTCTTCCACGGGCGTCCGATGATCTGTTCCAACATTGGCGGCATGGCCGAAAAAATCACCGACGGTGTGAATGGTCTGCATTTCCGGGTCGGAAGTGCCGAAGACCTTGCCGATCGGATGGTTGAAGTTCTCAGCGACAACAAGATCTGGGATCGCATGCGCGAGGGAATACCAAGCGTGACGACCTATCAGGAATGCGCCGAGCAACATCTCGCGCAGTATCGGGAGGTTCTGGAAGCGCGCCGTATGTCTGCAAAGGCTGCGCGCCCGCAAACCGTGGCAAGCACGGCATGAATTCAGAACAAAAACGTGATCAACCAAGGAGAGACAACATGGCGCGCGTTCTCGTAATGATCCCGTCAGGCGAAGTCTACGACCACGACTGCGTCCGATGGTACAACTATCAGGATGTTCAAAAGAGCATCAATCACTACCACAATATCGGCGACGCCTTTGTCTTCGATTCATCACTGAAACTGATGAATTACGACAAGCTCGGTGTCTTGCCGATTGCCGATCCCAAGATGGAAGACATCGACCGTCTGCGCGAGGAATATGACTATGTCTTCCTGCGCGGGTCGAACTACATCCATTCCGACATGGATTGGCGCAATACCATCGACGTTCTCAAACGCCTGAAACTGCCTGTTCTGGGCTTTGGTATCGGTGCGCAGGCCCCGGTCAAGGGCAAGATCGAACTGTCCGATCAGACCAAAACCGTTCTGCGGATGATGGCTGATTCCACGACCTCCATCGGTGTGCGCGGGGCCTATACCGCACAGGTTCTTTGGGATCTTGGCATCACCAATGTCCGCATTGTCGGCTGCCCGACCGCGTTCCGGCAAAACAATCCCGACATGCGCATCAAATTGCCATCGCTCGATAGCGTGAAAAATGTCGGCATTACGCTGCGCCGTGAAGTTTCACCGGCCTATGCCCAGGACATCAAACGGTATCTCACCTTCCATCGTGATCTGGTCAAACATCTCGCAAACCGCTTCGATGACATGACCCTGATGGCCCAGGGCGAACCCGAAGAGAAAAAGCTGGTCTTCGGCAGCAACGCCCAGCGTGAAGAAGCCATGCAGGCCCTTAAAAACAACGACTGGGTCAAGAACTGGTATCTCGATGACACGATGGAACGCCTCTATCGCGAGAAGCTGTTCTATTCCGATGTCGTATCCGATTACGAAGATCTGGTCCGGACCAAGGATTGCGTGCTGGGCTATCGTCTGCACGGCAATCTGATGGCGCTGTCGAACGGTGTTCCGTCGATTTACTTCACCTATGACAGCCGCACGGTCGAATTCGCCGAAACCTATCAGATCCCGTCCTATGACGTGTTCTCGGAAAAGGAATTCGTGCTTGAGGATTACTGGAATCAGGATCTGTTCGACAAGTTCAACCGCGCGTGGTTCCAGACCTATCGCGAAATGGCGCAGTTCCTGACTGAAAACAACATCGATCACAAAATGGTCGATGTCATGAAAGCTGATACGCAGCCTCAGCGAAAGGTCGCGTGATCCCACCCGGTATGGCCGTTCTGGCGACCCGGATCGGGATCGCCGGGCGGCCGTGCCTTCCAAAGCAGCCTGAACCAAAACAGGCAACATCAACAAGGAGACACGGCAATGACTGTACTTGTAACAGGTGGCGCAGGGTATATCGGCAGTCACGCGGCACTTGCACTTCTCGATGGCGGGCGCGATGTCGTCGTGCTGGATAATCTAAGTCAGGGGCATCGGTGGGCAGTGCCAACCGGGGCGGCGTTCGTTGAAGGTGATTGTGGCGACGAAGATCTGGTGCGTCGCGTCATTGACGAACATAACGTAACCGCGATCATGCATTTTGCCGGGTCGATCATTGTACCGGACTCGGTCATCTATCCGCTGGAATATTACCGCAACAACACGGTCAATTCGCGTGCGCTCTTGCAAGTTGCTGTGGATAGCGGCGTAAAGCATTTCATCTTTTCCTCGACCGCGGGGGTTTATGGCGAACCAAAAGCCACCCCGATTAACGAGGACTTCGCCCTTAAGCCGATCTCGCCCTATGGCACATCAAAAATGATGACCGAAAAGATGTTGGCCGATGCCGCCATCGCCCATGATTTGCGCTATGTCGCGCTGCGTTACTTCAATGTTGCCGGTGCCGACCCCAAAGGCCGCTCCGGTCAGACATCGCGCAAGGCAACCCATCTGATCAAGATCGCCAGCCAGGCGGCAACCGGGACGCGCCCGCAAATGGCCATTTACGGCGAAGATTACGAAACCCCCGATGGCACCTGTATTCGCGATTACATTCATGTGTCCGACCTCGCCAATGCCCATGTTCTCGCCCTTGAATATCTTGAACGCGGCGGCGAAAGCGACGTGATGAATTGTGGTTATGGGCGCGGGTTCTCGGTGCGCGAAGTGATCGGTGCGGTCAAAAAGGTGTCCGGCGTTGATTTCGAAGTCGAACTTGCCGACCGTCGCCCCGGTGATCCGGCAGCCCTGATTGCTGCGGCCGACCGTATTCGCCAAAAACTCGGCTGGACCCCGGTTCATGATGACCTCGAAGACATCGTGCGCCATGCCCTTGATTGGGAACAAAGCCTTAAATCCCGCGAGGTCAGTGCGGCTTAACCGCACCTCGCAAGACCTGCACTTCCAAACACGAGCAACGGTTCGAACCAACGTCAAAAATGACACGAACCAACCAGGCAGGAGATTACTGATGGAACCCGAACTCCCCACCGGGGCGCGCAAGCCCCGCATTGGTGTGCTGATGCCCGCTGGCCGTCTTGAAGGCAATCTTGGTGTTGTCACCCACACCTATAATGACCCGGAAAAGGCAAAGACGCTTTTCACCAATATCGGTGACTGCTTTGTCTATGATTCCTCGCTGCGCATTCTCGATTATTCCGAAATTTTCCCGATCTATGTGCCGTCTGACGGCAATATTTCGGAAACCCTGATCGAACAGATCAATCGGCTTGATTACATCTTTTTACGCGGCTCGAACTATATCAACACCAACGGCCAATGGGACCCGATCACAGCGGTTCTTGAAAAAACCAAGGTGCCGGTGATGGCCTTTGGCATCGGTGTTCAGGTGCCCGACAATTCCGAAGACTATGTCAATGATTCAACCAAACGCTTCCTGCAACTGGTTGCAGATCGCTCGGTGTCAATTGGCGTACGAGGCAATCTGTCAAAGAAGGCCCTGAATTCGATCGGGATCAAAAATGTCCGCATCTTTGGTTGCCCGACGGCGTTCCGTCATTGCAAACCGGAACTGAAATTGCGTCGAGTGGATGCATCATCGATCAAACGGCTTGGTTTCACCCTGCGTCGCAAGACACACGGTTTCCATACCCAGCAACGCTTCATGTTGCGCACCCTTGCCGAACGCTATGACACGGACATCCTGTGTGCGGGCGAACTCGAAGAAAAGCAGATCTATTATGCGCGCTCTAAACAAGTCGCAAACTATGGTCAGGTCATGGATGACGCGGTTGGGAAACTGATCGCGGAAAAATGGCTTTACGGGCCAAATGACCCGTTGCTTTCGCTTTATAAATCATCGCTTTCTGTGTTTGAAAGTGTCGCGGATTTCGAACGCGCCGAACAGAACCTTGATGCCGTAACCGGCTATCGCCTGCATGGCAATTTGCTGGCCTTGGCCAACGAAGTTCCGGCCCTTTATGTCACCTATGACACCCGCACCCGCGAATTTGTCAGAACGCTTGGCATTCCGTTCGTGGATGGCCGTTACATGGACAAATTCTCGTTCGAGGAGGCATGGGACAATGCTGATTTCGACCTGTTCGAGAAAACCTATCAGAAGCGTTTCGGCGATCTGAAAAACTTCCTTGAAGAAAACAGCATGGCGCACCGTCTGGGCAGTACCCCGGCCCCATACGTCGCAGAGGCGGCGTGACCTTGCTGTCTGGTGCGTGGCGTAACCCCCAGTAACGCCACGCACCACACTTTCTCATTTGATTTCCAAACGTGGCGGGTGAAACCTTGGGCACACTTCGTTTCTCAAAACGCATCACGGGCCTGTCGGCATTCCTGATCGGATTGTCGGTCGGGGGCATGCTTGGCTGGAACCCGGATGTGCGGGCGGCCGAGGTCACGGCTTCTGGCCCGGAAACCGTCATTTTTGATAGTGACGTCACCGGCTGTGACAACCATCATCTGCCGGATTCTCCGGCGCGTGCCTTTCGCAATGATCAGGGCAAAATGGTTCTGTTTGCACCGAACTTTCAAAACCGGGCCTTTGTCGGTTATGGCTTTAACAGCCTGAAACCCGATTGCGACAGCCGCTTCAAGGCGGCGGGCAAGGCAGCACCGGACCTTCTGGATGATCGCACCTGGCTTCAGGCGATCTATACCCGTGACGGGCGCGATGTTTATGCGCTGGGCAGCGCCAGTTTCATGCCCTATCGCCATGACATGCCGTGCAAGGGCCGGACCAAACGCACCGATTGCTGGATCAATGGGCTGGTGACACTGAAATCCTCTGATGGTGGCAAGACCTTTGATTATCTCGGCAACCCGCCCCGGCATGCACCGTTCCCGCCGCCTGAACCCTATCGCGATGATCGCAAACGCGCGCCAAGCTATGTGACGGTGACCAACATCATCTCGTGGCAGAACTACTATTACGCCATTGTCTGGCGGCGTGCTGATAACTGGGAAGAGTCGCGCAATTGTCTGGTGCGCGCCCCGATTGATGATCCCAAACGATGGGATGTCTGGAACGGCTCGGATTTTGAACGTGCTGCAACCCTGACCGATCAGGGATGGCAGGCGCGCGAAACCGAATGTGCCCGCGTCGGGCCGGTCGGCGTTTCCTCGATCCGGGGTCTGGTCCGCCACGAAGCCACCAACAGTTTCATCACGGTTTACCAGCACCGCATTCGCAAAAAGGGCGAACCCGATAGTGCTGGCTTTTTCTATTCGTCCTCTACGGATCTCAAAAACTGGTCGGAACCCAAACTGCTCTATCGCCAACCGCTCCGGCGTGACGCGGCAGAGGGCGAGAGTTTTTCGGCCTATCCATCGATCATCGACGAAGACAGCACAGACCGTCTGTTTGGCACGGTTGATGACGAAGCCAGCCTCGTATTCGTCCGTCTTGTCCCGAAACCCTACAAGGGTCGCTGGCGTGTACCGCGCCAACTGATCCGTGTGCCGATCTCGATCAAGGAGTAACCAAAATGCCTGTCGAATTTGATGCGTTTGATATCGAAGGTCCGGTTTTGTTTGTCCCCAACCGACATCGGGACAAACGTGGTGTTTTTGCCGAAACCTTTCGCCATGACGATTTCCGCGAGGTGGTGGGCGAGATTGATCTGGTGCAGGAAAACCAGTCGATCAGTGTGCCGATCAACACCATCCGCGGCCTGCATTTCCAAACCAGCCCCTATGCGCAAGGAAAACTGATCCGCGTAACACAGGGTGCCATCCTCGATGTTGCGGTCGATATCCGCCCGCGCTCCGCAACCTTTGGCCAGCATATCAAGATCGAACTCAGTGCTGAAAACTGGTATCAGCTCTGGATCCCCGAAGGCTTCGCCCATGGCTTCAAAACGCTCAAGCCCGACACCCATGTCATGTACAAGGCATCGAACTATTACAGCCCGGAACATGATCGCGGGATTGCCTGGAACGATCCCGATCTTGGTATCGACTGGCAGCTTTACGGCCAGCAGCCGGTGGTGTCAGACAAGGATCGCAACCAGCCGCGTCTGGCCGATTTTAACGCGGAAACTCTCGGCCCCATGGGTCACACACCGCCAAACCATGATTTCGCACCGCTCAATCTCAACCGCGCGAATGTCACGGTTTTAAGTGCCAATCCATCGTGATTGGTCCACCGTGACTGTATTGGGTGCGCACGGGTTGCCCATCCAGTCTCCCTGTCCGATGCGCACTCAATCCGGAAATGGGCCCGTTATCGGGCCCATTTCTTGAAACACGCGATCCTTACCTAACCAACCACATTGAAGTCTGGGCCATAGGGATTGCCCTCGGCATGGTGTAATACCGAAATCACCGGAAACATTCCGCGTAACGGGATGCGCAAGCAAGTGTTCGATCATTCGGGGGTGTGGCGCGTATCAAACAATGCCCCGTGGGTCTGAATGACCTTTGCCGACAGGGTCTGACCGGCCCGGATGGCATCGGTGATCTCCGCACCGTCCAGTCGTGCTGCCAGAAAGGCCGCATTAAACGAGTCCCCGGCACCGGTCGCATCCACAACATCAGTCACCGATGGCGTCTTGATGCTTTGCGTCGTGTCACCCTTTGAAAACCAGCACGCTTCCTTGCCGTTCTTGACCACCACTTCTGCCACCCCAAAATCGCGATAGCGCATCACGGTTTCTTCGGCTGAACGGTCGCCAAACAGTTTGGCCTCATCGTCAAAACTGGGCAGGACAATGTGCGATATTGCCGCAACGTCTGTAATCACCTTGGCGCAGATTTCAGCACTTTCCCACAGAACTGGACGGATGTTTGGATCAAACGCAATCCGGGTGTGTTCGGCAAGCCCCCTAAGCAGATCAATCAATGCGGCACGGCGATCCGGCCCAAGAATGGCAAGCGTAATGCCCGACAGGTAAATTACATCGGCATTGCGCACGGCACTGGCAAGCGATGCAATATCATCGGCCATTTTTCGCGCCGCCGAATTTTCCCGCCAATAGGTGAAAACGCGATCACCGTCTTCCTGATCAATCAGATACAGGCCCGGCCGTTTGCCCGGCAGACGTTGAATGGTGCTGACATCAATGCCTGAATCGGCAATGAATTTCACAATCCGTTCGGAATAGCGGTCATCGCCAAGGGCTGTGACATAGCTGACATGCCAGTCATCTGCTGCTGTCGCATTCCGGAAGTGCCATGCGGTATTTAACGTATCGCCGGCAATGCCCATTTTCCAATGGTCATCAGCACCGCCAGCCATTTCGATCATGCATTCCCCGCAGGAAACAAACCGCTTTGCCGTCATGGTTTAAGCTCTTGCGCGATGGCGCGATCTGCACCGTCCAAAAGCAATACTGACAGGCGGGCGATCACCGCGTCACGCCAAACCGCACTTTTCTGCAGGTCTTTGGGCATCAAGCCCTGCAAATGTGCCAGCCGGTCATAAATGGCTGCTGCTTCCTGATTATCGCCAAGGGCGGCGACAATATCCTCTGCCCGCGGATCGTTAAGGGATTGTGCCGTCGCGCTCGCATCTGCCGCGTTAATCCGGGTGCGCATGACGGCAAGCCACGCCGCAAAGCAAAGTGCAAAAGTACCAAGCTGCTCAGGTGCATTTAGCATCTGCAATGCAGGGGCAAAAATCCGCTGCGGCAGTTTTTCGGTGCCATCCATCGCAATCTGGCGGGTTTCATGGGCGATTTCCGGGTTGCGGAAACGCGCCACCAGTTCGGCGCCGTATTCGGCAAAATCAATACCCGGCAGGGACGGCATGGTCGCCGCAGCATTTTCCATATGCCGCGCAACCAGTTTGGCAAACATGTCGTTTGCCATCGCATCGCGAACATACCGATATCCGCCCAATTGCCCGAGATAGGCAATCAGTGAATGACTGCCATTAAGCATCCGAAGCTTCATCAGCTCATAGGGTTCGACATCCTTTACAAGGATGGCACCGGCCTTCTCCCACGCAGGGCGACCATCGGGAAAATCATCCTCGATCACCCATTGTGAAAACGGTTCGGTTTCGATTGCTGCCGGGTCGTCGTGGCCGATAAGGCGCTTGGCGTCGGCAAATGTTTGCGCCGTTGCGGTGGGCGTAATTCGGTCCACCATGGTCGACGGGAAGGATACATTTTCGGCAATCCATTGACCAAGATCGGGATTGATCTGCTGGGCAAAATCAATCACACCGGCACGCAACAGATGTCCGTTTGCCGGAAGATTGTCGCAGGAAACGATGGTGAAAGGACGAAGTCCCGCATCCTTGCGGCGTTTGAGCCCGGCAACCAGAATGCCGATCAACCCTGATGGTGCGTCGATATATTCAAGATCGTGTTTGATGGCAGCATGGTCGCGCTGCACCTTTCCGGATCGATCAATGCCATAGGCCTTCTCGGTAACCGTAATGGTCACAATCCTGATCGCCGGGTCGGCAAGGGCGGCGATCACCGGTGCCACATCGCGCGCGGCAGCAATCGCGTGTGTCATGCTGGTGATTTTGCGTGCCTTTGGCCCATCGGGATGGCGTTCGATAACATTAAAGCCACAGCCTTGCGCATTAAGGGCATCGACAATCTCGGTGCTGCGCAGACTAACACCGATAATGTTCCAGTCGCCTGGCTCTGCCGCCATGGCATCATGGGTATAGACCGCCTGATGGGCGCGGTGGAAGGCACCGATACCGATATGCACGATACCGGCACCTGCCATCGGCAAGTCGGATCCGGTATCCGGCGTGTCGGGATATGTCATTTCTTACTCCGCAAGCTGGTCAAGTCGTGCTGAAAGGGCGGTCATCACGCCGCGCAGTTCGGCAAGGCCCTTCAGACGGCCAATTGCCGGATAGCCCGGCTGTCCCTTGCGATTGAGATCATCAAGAATGTCCTGACCATGATCGGGGCGCATCGGAATCTGCCAGTCTTCCCGACCGGCGGCTTTGCGTCTTGCTTCCTCGCGCAGGATTTGCTCGATCAGGGCAACCATGTCGGTATCACCACCCAGATGTTCGGCTTCATGGAAGCTGCACGGCAAGCCGGAACTTTCACGTGTGGTGTTGCGCAGATGAATGAAATGCACACGCTCGCCCCAGCGTTTCATCATGCCCGGCAAATCGTTGTCCGGATGAACGCCAAGTGATCCCGAACACAAGGTAATGCCGTTTTCGGGAATATCGACTGACCGCATTACAAAGGCATAATCGTCCTCGGTCGACATGATGCGCGGCAGCCCCAAAAGCGCAAAGGGCGGATCATCCGGATGGCAGCACATGCGAATGCCAACGTCGCGCGCCACCGGCACGACTTCTTCAAGAAAGGCAACCAGATTGGCACGAAGCGTATCGGCATCAATCTCGGCATAGGTGGCCAGAAGCCCGCGCAAATCATCAAGTGACAGATTCTCAACCGAACCCGGCAGACCAAACGCAACGGTGCGTTCAAGTTCCGCGCGACGGTCTTCGGGCATTTCACTGAAACGGGTTTTGGCATCCGCAACAATGGCAGCCGGATAATCATCTTCGGCACCGGCACGGCGCAGGATGAACAGGTCAAACGCGACAAAGTCGGTCAGATCAAAGCGCATGCAGGTCGCACCGTTTGCCAGACGCCAGTTCAGATGGGTGCGTGTCCAGTCAAGAACCGGCATGAAGTTATAACAAACAATGCGAATGCCGGATTTCGCAAGATGGCGCAGGCTTTCCTTATAGGCCTCGATATGGTCGCGCCATGGGCCGACCTGACGTTTGATCGATTCTGAAACCGGAAGACTTTCAACCACATCCCAGGTCAGGCCGGATGCGCTGCCGTCTTTCATGGTCGCAATCTCGGTGTGACGCTTGGCGATTTCTTCTGGGGTCCAGACAGCGCCGCTGGGGATGTGATGAAGGGCGGAAACCACGCCATGTGCACCGGCCTGACAAATATCGTCAATGCTCACGAGGTCATGGGGGCCGAACCATCTCCAGGTTTGTTTCATATGCTTCTCTCTGTATTGGCGTGAAGTCTGCAATAGCGACTATAACTGCTCTCGATATTATCGCGCCATAATTATGTTGACTAGTATGGTAGTATGCAATAGGACTCGAAAAGGCAAGGAGATATTGATGGGCGATCCCGAACACAACGACTGGGAAATCACGCACGATCAGGCTGTCGGCACCCAGATCCATCGCATCATTCGCGAACGGATCGTGTGCACCGACTTGCTTCCGGGCGTGCGATTGTCCGAAGCCGAACTTGCAAAACATTTCAATGTCAGCCGTCAGCCCGTCCGCGAGGCCTTTATCAAGCTTGCCGACGAAGGCTTGCTTGAAATCCGCCCGCAACGCGGCACCTATGTCAGAAAAATTTCTGTCGCGGCTGTTCTTGATGCCCGCTTCGTCCGCGAAGCAATCGAAGCCGACATTGCCGGTTTCGTCGCAAAAGAACCGGATGCTGCTTTTCTTGCCCGGCTCGAACAATTGATCACCGAGCAACGCAAAGCCATGAAAGGCGATGCACGGGCTTTCCTGAAACTTGATCATGATTTCCATCGCTGCCTCGCCGAAGTCGCGGGCAAAACCTATGCCTGGAAAATTGTCGAGGATGTCCGCGCCCAGCTCGATCGCGTGCGGTATCTCAGTTACTTCCAGTTTCCGATGGAAGAAATCATTGATCAACACGTCGGAATTGTTTCGGCAATCACATCACGTGATCCCGAACAAGCCAGCGCAGCCATGCGTGAACATACTCGTGAAATCCTGCATACGCTGCCTGATATTGCGCGCTCCAGAACGGAGCTATTTGACGACGCAGACAAGATTGCGCCGTCACCCTAAGGCATCACCAAATAGGGAGGAAAAGATGCTTACAATACAATCAACCAAGAAACTGATACTCGCCGGCGCAGCCGCCATCCTGATGAGCAACTCTGCAATCGCAGCAGAGATGACGATCAAGCTTGGCCATCTGGCAAATGAACAGAACGCCTGGCACAAGGCCGCCGTTAAATTCGGCGAGGAACTGGCAACCCTCACCGATGGCCGTATTGAAGTTCAGGTCTTCCCGAATGAAACCCTTGGCAAGGAAATTGATCTGATCAACGGCATGCAGCTTGGTGCCGTCGATATGACAATTACCGGCGAAAGCCTTCAGAACTGGGCACCAAAAGCAGCCCTTCTTGCCGTGCCCTATGCCTATAAAACGCTTGAAGACATGGACGCCGTTGCCAGCGGTGAAATCGGCGATCAAATTGAACAGCAGATCATCGAAAAAGCCCGTATCCGCCCGGTTGCCTATTTTGCCCGCGGTCCGCGTAACCTGACCTCCAACCGCGAAATCAAATCACCCGATGACCTGAACGGTCTGAAACTGCGTGTTCCAAACGTGCCGCTGTTTGTTGACGTCTGGAAGTCGCTCGGTGCGCAGCCAACCCCGATGGCCTTCTCCGAAGTCTTTACCTCTCTGCAGGCAGGCACGATCGATGCACAGGAAAACCCGCTGGCTCTGATTGACTCGGCAAGCTTTGATGAAGTTCAGGACTTCGTGAACAAAACCGAACACGTTCGTTCGTGGATTTATCTGACCATCTCGGAAATTACCTGGGGTAAGCTTTCTGACGCTGACAAGGAAGCCGTCATGGAAGCCGCAAGCCGTGCACAGGCCTATGAGCGTGATCTGTTCACCGCCGACGAGGAACGCCTGACCAAAGAACTTCAGGAAAAGGGCATGACCTTTGTTGAGGTCGACAAAGATGCCTTCGCCTCAAAGGCCAAAGATGCCGTTCTCGCAAACGTTTCCGACGAAATCCGTCCGATTGTCGAAGATCTGTTTGCTAACTAAGTTCTGCCGGTTCGGCCGCGGGGTTGCGGCCGAACCTTTTCCGACGGGGAAGTAACGTGCTTTCAGCCAGATTATACGCGTTGATCATAGCATTGTGTCGGGTTGGAACAGGGGCCGCTTTCGGCGTTCTGATCTGCACGGTTCTGATACAGGTCTTTTCGCGGACCTTCTTGCCCAGTTCTCCGGTCTGGACAGAAGAACTCACCCGCCATGCGCTGCTGTTTATGGCCGCTTGTGGTGTTGGGTTGTCCTTTCGCAACGGTGAACTGGTCAATGTCGAAATCATCTGTGACCTTCTGCCCCTGCCGGTTCAGCGTGCATTGATGTTTATTTCTGCGGCTCTTACGGCCGGTTTCTGTCTGTTGTTGCTGTCACCGGCATGGATGTTTGTTTCCATCGGTGCGCTGCAGACCTCACCGGCACTTGGCGTCCGCATGGATTTCATTCACGCGACTGTTTTCATTTTACTTGCCGTTCTCGGCCTTTTTGCGGTTCTGCGCATCATCCGTATTGTTGCCGGCGTCTCTGACGGAAAAGCCGAAGATACGACAAAGGACGTCCCATGAGCCTCGCAATTCTATTTGGCGTTTTCGTTCTCGGCCTTGTCATCGGCCTTCCGGTTGCGGTGACACTCGGGCTCTCCTCCTTGTGCTACCTCCTGATTGAAGGCATCCCGCTTGTCGTCATTCCGCAAAAACTGTTTGCCGGGATGGATGTCTTTGTCCTGCTGTGTATTCCGGGCTTTATCCTTGCCGGAAATCTGATGAATGGCGGGGGCATCACGCCGCGCATTGTCCGTTTTGCCAATGCCTTGGTTGGCTGGATGCGTGGTGGCCTTGGCCTGACCAACGTCACGGGCTCCATGCTGTTTGGTGGCATTTCGGGAACCGCGGTTGCCGACGCGGCATCCATTGGCGGGATGATGATCCCGGGCATGGTGCGCGCTGGATATACCCCTGCATTCTCCGCTGCTGTAACGGCGGCGTCATCAACCGTCGGGCCGATCATTCCACCCAGTATGCCGATGATTATCGTTGGCGCGCTTTCGGGGATTTCGGTTGGCAAGATGTTCATTGCCGGTGCCATTCCGGGCATCTTGATGGGGCTTGCCATGATGGTGACCTGTTACATCATTGCGGTTCGGCGCAATTTCCCCCATCAACCCTGGCAGGGGTTTGGTGAACTGGGTCGCTCCTTTACCGGTGCCTTCTGGGCGCTTGCGATGACCGGGCTGATTATTGGCGGTCTGCTCAGTGGTATTGCCACGCCGACCGAAACAGCCGTGATCGCCAGCGTCTATGCCTTTGTTGTCGGTTGTTTCATCTATCGCGAACTGCCGCTGCGCAAGGTGCCGAAAATCATCATCGACAGTGCCGTCACGGCGTCGGCCATTTTGGCCCTTGTCGGGCTGGCAAATGTGTTTGGTTGGATTCTGGTCTCCGAACGCATCCCGCAGATGATCTCCGATACGGTCCTGTCGATTACCGACAATAAATATGCCGTGATCCTTCTGATCAATCTGGTGTTGCTGGTTGTCGGCATGTTCATGGAAACCATTGCCGCGCTGATCATTCTGTTTGTGCCGCTTCTGACCCTTGCGACCAATGTCGGTGTCGATCCGATTCATTTTGCGGTCTTTGCGGTCCTGAACCTGATGATCGGTCTGACAACCCCGCCGGTGGGGATTTGCATGTTCATTTGCGCAAACATCGCAAAGGCACCCGTCACCACTGTGATCAAGGCACTGGCACCGTTTCTGGTGACCAATATCGCGATCCTGTTTCTTGTTTCCTATATTCCGGCGCTGTCAACCTGGCTGCCGTCCCTGATGGAGTAATCAATGCAAACACGCGTTTGCCGGCTTTATGGCCAAGATGATCTGCGGATCGAAACCGAAGCAACCACCGTTCCGGTTGGTAATGAAGTCCTGATCCGGGTCGGGGCAGGGGGTGTGTGCGGTTCGGACATGCATTACTATTTCGAAGGCGGGATCGGTCAGATCCGTGTCCGCGAACCGATCATTCTGGGTCACGAGGCTGCCGGTACAATTGTCGCACTCGGTCCGGATGTCAGCGGCTTGTCCGTCGGGCAGAAAGTCGCAATCAATCCAAGCCATCCGTGTGGCACGTGCCGTTATTGCCAGCAGGACCTGCAACAGCATTGCCTGAACATGAAGTTCTTTGGCTCGGCCATGCCGATGCCCCATATTCAGGGCGCTTTCCGCGATCTGGTCAATGTCGGGCAGGGGCAGTGCCATGTGATTGGCGATCAAACAGATATCGGCAAGGCGGCCTGCGCCGAACCGCTGGCTGTCTGTCTTCATGCGGTTGCGCGTGCGGGCGATCTGTCGGGCAAAAAGGTGCTAATTACCGGTGCCGGTCCGATCGGAAGCCTGTGTGCTGCGGCGGCCAAACGCGCCGGGGCCAGCGAAATCGTCGTGACCGACCTACAGGATTTTGCCCTCGATGTTGCCCGCCAGATGGGCGCAACCCGCACGATCAATATCGCCAATGCGGCTGATGACCTTGCGCCTTACGAGGCCGAGAAAGGCCAGTTTGACGTCTGTCTGGAATGTTCGGCCGCACCGGCGGCCTTGCGAACGGCAATTGCGACGCTGCGTCCGCAAGGCATTCTTGTTCAGGTCGGGGTGGCTGGTGAAATGCCCGTGCCATTCAACCCGCTGGTCGCCAAGGAGCTAACCATTACCGGCACCTTCCGGTTCCACACCGAATTTGCCGAGGCGGTTGGCATGATTGATCGCGGCGAGATTGATGTCGCACCGATCATCACCCAGACCTTCGCGCTCGAAACCGCAAAGGACGCCTTTGACGTCGCGCGCGACCGCAGCAAATCGGTCAAGGTTCAGCTTTCCTTCGCCGACTGACTTGCTTTTTGATATCGCGAAAACGGGCCCGATGCAGGGCCCGTTTTCTTTTGTCGGTTTTATCCGATCACATTGAATTCCGGGCCATACGGGTATCCGGTGATGTTCTCATTGCCGTCTTCGGTGATCACCAGAATGTCATGCTCGCGGTATCCACCGGCCCCCGGATTGCCCTCGGCAATGGTTAGCATCGGCTCCATGCTGATCACCATGCCCGGTTCAAGAATGGTGTCGATATCTTCACGCAGCTCAAGCCCCGCTTCGCGCCCGTAATAGTGCGACAGCACGCCAAAGCTGTGGCCATAGCCAAAGGTGCGATATTGCAGCAAATCCCGCTCGGCAAAGAAGGCGTTGATCTGCTCTGTCACCTGCGCACAGGACGCACCGGGTTTCAGCAAACTCATGCCAAATTCATGGGCCGCCACATTGGCCTGCCAGATTTTTAGGCTGGCGTCATCGACCTCGCCAACAAACAGCGTGCGTTCGAGTGCTGTGTAATACCCCGAAATCATCGGAAAGGTGTTAAGCGACAGGATATCGCCACGCTTGAGGTTGCGCGCGGTTACCGGGTTATGCGCCCCGTCGGTATTGATGCCTGACTGGAACCAGACCCAGGTATCGCGATATTCCGCATGCGGGAACCGCTTGGCGATTTCTAGTTCCATCGCATCGCGCCCTGCCATGGCGACATCAATTTCGCGCACCCCTTCCTTGATCGCATCGCGGATGGCATAGCCACCGACATCGGCGACCTGCGCCCCATGACGGATCAGGGCAATCTCGGCGGGGGATTTATGCATGCGCTGGCGCATGGTGGCCGGCGCAATGTCGTGACTGCTGGCGGGTTTCAGGAATTCATCCAGAAGCGCCTTTTGCACAAGGCTCAGGTGATCACCCTCATAACCAATCACCTTGTCCGGCCCGGTGACTGAAAGAATGGCGCGCCAGTAATTGTTTCGCGCCCAATCGGTATAGGTGATGTTATCGCCATGGCAGCGCCGCCACGGTTGGGCGGCATCAATCCCCGCACTGATCGTGACATTTTCGCTTTGCGTCACAACAAGCGCATAGGGCCGACCAAAGGCGCAATACAGGAAACCTGAATAATAGGCGATGTTGTGCATCGATGTGAAAACACAGGCCTCGATGCCCGCATCATGCATGATCTGGCGCAAGCCTGTCAGGCGGGCATCATATTCGGCCGCCTCAAACGGCAGCACACGATCCCCTTGGTGAAAACGGTAAAATTCCGGGCGATCCATAAGCGCGTTCCCTCTTTTACGCGCTGCGCATCAGAAGGGACGAAGACCTCCCCTTGTGCAAACAGCGACAAAGCAAGATCCCGGCGTTCAGGATATGGTTGGTGATGGTTGGGCGCGGGCCTTAAATCCATGCCACGCTGGCGACGCCATCGCCTGCCCTTGGGAAACTTTGGCGATGCATGCGCACATTGGCAAGCAAAATATGCGCCCCCATATCACAGATCACAGACAGCCCTGTTCTGTTCGCCTATGGTCCGGACCTTCTTATGAGAAAACCATACGTTTGTATGGTTAAAAGGACTTTATTAACAGCTTGGCGCTTTACTGTGAGTTTAGCGCATAAAAAGCGGGCAAACAGACGGATATTCGGCGTGGCAGAAGAAAACGACGACAACGAAAACGAACAAGGCGGCAGGACAGCGGCCAAAGCGGCGATGAAACGCATCGCCGAAAAGGAACTGCGCGAGATCCGCAAACGTCAGCGCCGCAAACGCATGATCGTGTTCGGCCTGAGCTTCTCCTTGCTGTTCCTTGCCATCTTCGGCAGCCTGTTTACCATCAAGTCCAACCTTGATCTCAGCCGCAACATGGTCCGCAGCCCCGAAGTCCGTATTCTGGGGTATGACGGTGCGCTGCTTGAAACCATCAAGGGCCACTATAGCCAGGATGTCTCGCTGACCACCTTGCCCGAACGGGTTCAGAACGTTTTTGTCGCTGCCACCGATCCGACGTTTTTTGATCATCTGGGGGTTTCCGGTGCGGATGTCGCGCGCATGTTCAGCACCGAAGATGCCCCCGGCTCAACCATCACGATGAAGGTCGCGCGCAGCTTCTTTAAAACCAAGGACAGCGGCCCCGGCCGCCACATTCAGGAATTTCTTGTCGCCCTGTGGCTGGAATGGAGTTTCAGCAAGAAAACCATTTTGCGAAGCTACCTTGAACGCGCCTATGTCGGGCGCGGCATCTTTGGCATCTCGGCGGCATCGCGTCTTTGGTATGGCGGGCCTGCCGAACGCATGACCCTGCATCAGGCCGCTGTTCTGGCCGCCGCCATCAGCGACCCTGAAACCTTCAGCCCGCTGTTTTATCCGCGCGAAACCGCCGAAGAAGCCAACAAGATTTTGGCCCGTCTCGCACAATACAAGTTTATCGAGGCTGATCGTGTTTCGGCCCTGACCTTGCTCGAACCGAAACTTGATGTGCAGTACGAGGAAAACGTCCTGTCGGGCTATGTCGTCGATATGGTGCTCGAAGAAGTCGCCGATATTGTCGGTTACAGCAGCCGCGACATTGATGTGCTCACCAGCATCGACTGGAAAATTCAAAATCTGGCACAGGAAATTGTGCCGGAAATCGCCGAGCTGCGTTTCAAGCCGCGCGGCGCGTCACAGACGGGATTGCTGTCCATCAGCCCCGAAGGCCGCATTCGCGCCCTGATCGGCGGGCTGAAATATTCACCCTTCCAGCGCAACCGGGTCACCGACGTCCGCCATTCGCCCGGGCGGATGATCAAGATCGCGACCTATTACTATGCGCTCAATGAAAACAGCGATCCGGCCCAATGGGTGCGCGATAACCGCATGGCGGTGGGCGGTTGGCGTCCGATCAACCCCGATCACGACTATATGGGCATGATTTCCCTGCGCGAGGCGTTCGTGCGTGATGTCAACACGGTGCCAACCAACCTTGCCGATCACTTTGGCTTGTTGAATGTTCGGCAATATGCCCACAATATCGGCATCAAAAGCCCGCTCTCGAGTGATATTCGCACTGTCGTCGGACTTGATCCGGTGACGATCAGTGACGTCACCGCCATTCATGCCCTGCCGCAAAACTCCGGCAAACCACCCCAGATGACCCTGATCAACCGGGTGTCCTACACCGGCGATAATAGCACGCCCCCTGTTTATCAACGGGTCGAGGAAGTGCAGGAAAAACGCCTGACCGACGAGGGGATTCAGGGGTCTTACGTTTTGTTTGCCAGTGTCACCGACCCGCAAGTGCGTCTGGATCGTCCGTTTGCCGGCTACGGCACGGTGGCCGGTGGCCGGACCGATGCATGGTATGTCGGGTTCTCGTCCGATCTGATCACAACCGTCTGGGCGGGGAATGACAATCGGTCACAGATGGATGTCCGCGGCGAGGTAGAACTTGCGTCTTTGTGGCGGTTATTTATGCTGGAAGCGCATGATGGTTTACCCATCCGTTCCATGGTCCGTGCATCATCTGAACGCCGTCGCGCCGGCGATGGCGTCAAGGATCTGTGGAAAATGGGTCAAGTTGACAGTGCAAACGGACAATAACGGATAAAACCGTCGCAAAACGGGGAGACGGGGGACTCCCTCCTCGGTTGGGACATAAAAATTGAAATTCGCCGGAAAATGCGGCGCTATCGCCTGTCAGACGCACTTTGGGGTTGTGCGGATATGACGGGCCGGTTGGCGTGTGCACGGCCCGGACCAGACCGATAGGTGCTTTTGTGGCCCAAAGAGAATTCAAAAGGAAAAAGAGCGTCCGTAAAGGCGCAACAGGTTCCAAAAAGCCGAAGAAGCGCGTCAGCAGTTCGGGCAAGAAAGGCGGCAGTCTTTTTGCCCGTCTGGGCGATATGATTCCGGGGCCCGAAGCCATTGCCAAATTCATCGTGCTCGGCTCGATCTGGGTCATGGTTCTGGGCGGCGGGGTTGTTGCCTATTACGGCTATGGTCTGCCCGATAAGGTCAGCTTTGATGTCGCGAGCGAACGCAAACCATCCATCCGTGTGATCAGCATTGATGGCGCCACCCTGGCCGCCTATGGCGATCGCTATGGCAATCCGGTCGAAGTCCGCGACCTTCCCGAATATGTCGGTCAGGCGTTTGTTTCCATCGAGGACCGCCGTTTTTATGACCATTTCGGGATTGATGTGGTCGGCATCATGCGGGCTGCCTGGGCCAACCTGACCGCTGGCCGCATTGCCGAGGGCGGCAGCACCATCACCCAGCAGCTGGCCAAAAACCTGTTCCTGTCACCCGAACGCTCCTTTGGCCGCAAGATCGAAGAGGTGCTTCTGGCCTTCTGGCTGGAATTCAAATTTGACAAGCAACAAATCCTCTCGCTTTATCTCAACCGGATTTATTTCGGGTCGGGCCTGTATGGCATTGATGCCGCCGCGCGCCATTACTTCGGTACCGACCCTCGGCGTCTGAACCTGTATGAGGCCGCGGTTCTGGCTGGCCTACCCAAGGCACCAAGTCGCTACAACCCGATGGTCGATCCCAAGATTTCGGCCGAGCGCGCCAATATCGTGCTCGAGGCCATGGCATCGACGGGTGCTCTGACCAAGGCGCGTGCCGAACGCGCCAAACAGACCCGGGTGCGCACCGCCCGTTCGGCCCAGTCGGGGCCGGGTGTGCGCTATTTCGCCGATTGGGTGCTGGACCGGGTGCGCGATTATGTCGGCTATGTCGATCAGGATCTTCTGGTCCACACCACCCTTGATTCCCGTCTTCAGGCCATCGCCGAAGAAAACCTGCTGCGTGCACTCGCCAGTAACGGGGCCAAGGAACACCATGTCGGTCAGGCCGCCCTTCTGGCGATGACGCCCGATGGGGCGGTGCGTGCCATGGTTGGCGGTCGCGACTACTATGAAAGCCAGTATAACCGCGTGACACAGGCCCGCCGTCAGCCAGGCTCGGTGTTTAAGCTGTTTGTCTATCTCGCCGGGCTTGAAAACGGTTTTGGCTCGAACGACTGGATGCGCGACGGGCCGATTGTTATTGATGGCTGGGAGCCGCGCAACTTCGATCGCAAACATCACGGCACCATGTCGATCCGCGATGCGGTGGCAACCTCGAACAACTCGATTGCGGTCCAGCTTGCCCTTGAAGTCGGCCTCGATAAGGTCATTCAGAAGGCGCGTGACATGGGTGTGTCTTCGGAACTCAAACCGGAACCAAGCCTGGCCCTTGGCACCAGCGAAGTCTCGATGCTCGAGCTCACCGGCGCCTACGCGATTGTTGCCAATGGCGGATTTGCCGTTTTCCCGCACGCGGTCAGCAAGATCACCGGCAAGGGCGGCGAAGTGCTGTATGAACGTTCTGACGACTTCCCGGTCCGTCTGATGAACCCGCTGCATGCCGGGGAAATGAACAACATGCTGGCCGCAGTCGTCTCCAAGGGGACAGGCCGCAACGCCATCATCGACCGCCCCTCAGCCGGCAAGACCGGCACCACGTCGGATTACCGCGATGCCTGGTTCATCGGCTACAGCTCCGATCTGGTCGCAGGCATTTGGATGGGCAATGACGATAACAGCCCGATGGATGAACAGGTGACCGGCGGTGGCCTTCCGGCCGCACTCTGGCGCGACTTCATGCTGCACGCCCACCAGAACATCCCGGTCCGATCATTGGGCAAAGCAGCCCTCGCGCGCTCCAAAAAGATCGGCGAAGACGACAGCTGGCGCGATTTTACTGCGGGCTACAGTTCGGGCAATACCAAGCAGTAAGGCACCTCAAGTGTCTTTGGCGAAATTACAGGCGGTCTTCGGGCCGCCTGTTTTCGTTAAAGCCCTTATTGAGCCACCACCCACTCCATCTGCCACCAGCGGGTCCGTCATTCCCGCGAAGGCGGGAATCCACGATGGGTGCAACGCTGTATGGATTCCGGGTCTACGCTCCGCTTCGCCCGGAATGACGAACTATAAGCAAGAGGACAGTCTGACTTTTCCTGTGAAGGTCAAAAATAAATCTGTCCCCTCTTTGCTCATTGGCCCAAGGAAGAATAATAGAAAAAGGGGGCAGGAAAATATAGGGTTCGTCAGAATTAGGTAAATGGGAGTTTTCTTTCTTCTCCTATTTGAGTAATGCCTAACGACGACAGAAATCCAAATAGTAAAGAGCATATAATAAGTGATATGGTAAACCAGAATATAACCGTGTTTCTTCTATATCCCATTGCAATTGCAAAAGCAGCAGCTACATGGATACCAATCAAGAATGGGCCGATAAAGGCTAAACCTGGAACACCAAATTTTTCCAAAATCATATGTTTACGATCATTTTTATCGGAATCAGTTTTATTTTTATTATTGTTTTTCCAAATTTTTTTCATAAACAATGCAACTTTTTCGCTTGCATAAATTATTGGTAGCAACGATAGAAAATTTCCGAAAAAGCCTGCAAGTGCAGTTGGGAACCATGGTAATCCTGCAATAACACCTAGTGGGACCGCAATCCAAACTTCGAGCACCGGAATTGCCGCGCCGACAAACACACTGATATAGAGTAATACCTCATTCATTTAGACTGCCCTTGACGCTTTTTTGTGAAGAATTAAGACATATAAAACTGGAACAACGATAAAGGACGCAATGGTGCCCAAAATTAGACCGTCCATTATCACCACGTTAAATGGAAGAAAAAAAGGGGACAGCAAACGGGCACAGACTTATTTTTCCTTATTTCCGCTAAAACCACAAAAAAAAGACCGGCATCGAAAATCGAGCCGGTCTTCAAGTTTGGCTTGCTTTGACCACATCGGGGGGTGGATGTGGTCGGGAGTTTCTCACCTGTCAGAACCCCGTGGGTGCAGCATCGGGATGGGAGACATTCTACTGCGGGGTGCCAACTGACGGTGCGGGTGGCGCGTCGTCATGGTGAGATCAGGCTGCTACAGCCTGATTGGTGAGCGCTTCGAGGAAGTCCAGGCATTCCTCGATCTGCGAAATTTCAATGAACTCGTTGGGTTTGTGGGCCTGCTCGATGCTGCCAGGGCCGCAAATGATCGACGGGATGTTGCCCTGCTTTTCAAACACTCCGCCTTCCGAGCCATAAGACACCTTGCCGGAAATCTCCGGGATGATGTTCCTGACATAGGAAAAGGCCTCCGCATCCGTGCAATCACCCATGCCCGGATAGGAAAAGATCTTCTCAAAGCTAAACCCGGTGTCGTCCGCCTTGGCCTTCATCTCGGCATCAAGGGTGTCCATGATGGTCTTTTGCAGATCGGCAATCACCGCTTCGGCGTCATGGTCGGGCAGATGGCGAATTTCAAAGGTGAACTCGCAATATTCCGGGGTGACGTTGGTCGCCGTCCCGCCGCTGATGGTGGTGGTCAACATCGTGCTGTGCGGCACGGTGAAGTCTTCATCAAACGGGCCGTTTTCTTCAAATTCGCGGGCTTTCTCGGCAATCAGATTGATCGCACGTGACGCATATTCGATGGCATTGACGTGATCAGGGGCGAAGGAACTGTGTCCTGCGGTGCCGGTCACACCAACCTGCATGGAATATTTGCCCTTCTGGCCGTTAATCACCTTCATGTTGGTCGGCTCGCCAATCACCGCCAGACGCGGTGGCGTGTCCATGGCCGCCAGATGATCGACCATTGATCCGACGCCAATGCAGCCGACTTCTTCGTCATAGGACAGGCACAGATGGAACGGGATGGTCAGATCACGTTTGACCAGTTCCGGGATCATCGCCAGCACACAGGCCGAAAAGCCCTTCATATCCGCCGATCCGCGGCCAAACAGCTTGCCGTCCCGCTCGGTCAACTCAAAGGCCGGGCTGACCCAGGTGGTTTCAAGCGCTGGCACCACATCGGTATGACCCGAAAGCGCAATGCCCGGCACGCCTTTGGGGCCGATGGTCGCCAGAAGGTTGGCCTTCTGCCCGGTTTCATCATGGAACAGGGTGCTTTCAATGCCGTATTCGGCCAGATAGTCGCGGACGAAATGGATCAGACCGAGATTGGAATTCTTGCTCGTCGTGTCGAACGCCACCAGCTTGCCAAGCAGATCGATGGCATGATGGAGACGGGACATGTTTGATTTGGACATTTTTATGCTCGTATCAATTTGCGGACGCCGTGCTGGCATCGCGCTTGTCGCGCCATTTCTTCCATTCGCGGCGAATGGTCAGAATGACGAACAGAACGGTCAGGGCAAAGAAGCCCCATGAAATCCATGACTGGAAGAACACACCAAGATCACCGCGCGAAATGGCAAGTGATCGGCGCATATTGTCTTCAAACATCGGGCCAAGGATAAAGGCGATCAGGAACGGGGCGGCCGGGATGTTAAGCAACATCATGGCAAAGCCAACCACACCCATCACCAGAAGGACGGTGACATCAAACGGGCTCGCCCCGATGGAATAGATGCCATAGACGCACAGGATCAGAATGCAGGGCAAAAGCAGCGTCTGGGGAATGCGCGAGATTTTGGTAAAGGCACCGGCCGTCGCCTTGCCGGCAACAAACAGGAAGACCGAACTAAACAGGATGCCGATAAACAGCGCATAGACATCGCCCAGATTGTTCTGGAACAGAAGCGGGCCGGGGGTCAGGCCATGGATCATGAACGCACCCAGCATCACACCGGTAATCACATCGCCCGGCACACCAAGGGCCAGAAGCGGGATCATGGTCGCACCACACGCACCGTTATTGGCCGATTCTGATGCGGCAATGCCTTCGATCTCGCCTTCGCCGAACTTGTCGCCGTTTTTCGAGGTCCGGCGCGCTTCGCTATAGGAAAAGAACGCCGCGGTCGATGGGCCGATGCCGGGGATCGCGCCCAGGATCACGCCAATGATTGATCCGCGACAGATCGATTTGATCGATCCGCGAAATTCCGCAAGGGTCAGGCGGTTATCACCCAGTTTCATCGCCGCCGCATTATCTTCCGGGCGGAACACAATCATCTTGATCAGTTCCGGCAGGGCAAACAGGCCAATCAGAACCGGCACCATGCCAAGACCCGATTTCATGTCTTCGGAAAGCGCAAAGCGGAACGATCCGTACATGTCTTCGCCAACGGTCGCCAAAAGCAAGCCAAGGCAGGCCGAAATGATGCCCAGAACCAGCGACCGGCCCGAAATACTCGCCACAATGGTCAGCGAAAACGCCATCAGCATGAAGAATTCCGGCGGACCCACCCGCAGCGCAAAAGTCGCCAGCGGGATCGCGAGGAAAAACAGCGAAATGTTGGAAATGAAATCGCCGATGCAGCTTGAAATCAACGCCATGTTCAGCGCCTTGCCACCCTTGCCGGCGCGTGCCAGCGGATAGCCGTCAAGCACCGTGCACGCGGCCGATGCCGTACCCGGCGTCTTGATCAGGATGGCCGAGATTGATCCGCCATAGGTTGAGCCTTTGTAAAGCGCAACCAGAAGCAGGATGCTGGTGACCGGGGACAGATAGAACGTAAACGGAAGTGCGAGGGTGACGGCCATGGTCCCGGTCATGCCCGGGATCGCACCGATGATCACACCGCCCCAGATTCCGGCAAACATCGCCAGGAAATTCGGTAACGTTGCCACCTCCTGAAAGGCGTAAAGCAATTCATTCCACATAACGATGAACTCTCAATCAGATCAGGGTGGTCAGGTGGGAAATGTTCGCCGACAACAGCTTGCCCTTGGGGAAGGGCGTATGCGTGACTTCGGTAAACAGCAGATACAAAAGAACCGGGAAAATGACCGCAAGGCCGATCATCCAGAACTTGCGTTCGAAATTGCCCGTCATGATGAACAACACGCCCAGCAACAAAACCGTCGCCGGGACAAACCCGATCAGCGGCATGCCATACACAAAGGCGGCAAACACGATCAGGATACCCGCAAAACGCATCAGATGGGTCTTGTTGCCAAGGATGCGGTTGCCAAATCCTTCGACCTGATTACGGCTGGCTTCGCGCATTTTCGGGAATGCCAGAACAAGCGCAAGAACCCCCATCACCAGTCCGACGATTGCCACAACCCGTGGCCACATATCCGGTGGCGGGGCAAAGCCCGGAATGAAAGACGGAACCTTCACATAGATCGGGATCAGAACGAACAGGATGACGGCAAAGAACACCGTTGCCACCAGTCCGGCATAGAAATCACGATTTTGGTTCATGGTTCCGTCTCGCATCAAAAGTCTGAACTAAAAAGCGTCTGCTTACTGGATGTAGCCGAACTTCTTGGCCATACCGTTATAAAGCTCGAACTGGCTTTTGACGTAGGCAGCCGGGTCTTCATCGCCGATGATCGAGGTCGAACCACGCTTGGCCGCAAGATCAAGCCACTGTTCATCGGTCGCAACCTGGCCAAGGATTTCGGTCCATTTGGCAACGACGTCTTCCGGCAGGCCTTTGGGGCCATAAAGACCGCTCCAGCCGCCAACCTGACCGGCCTGGGCATAACCCAGTTCTTTCGCGGTCGGAACATCCGGCAGGGATGCCATACGTTTCGGCGAATAAACCATCAGCGGACGCATTTTACCGGCTTCGATATGCGGCATCAGCGAACCAGCAGCAATCGCCAGAAAATCAACGTGACCGCCAAGCAGGGCAGCGGCCAAAGCAGAGCCGCCTTTATATGGCACGAGGGTGGAGGCGGTCAGCGGGTCAAGACCAACGTCAGACAGCAATGCCTGAACCGTAAAGCCGTCAATCGCGGTGGGGCCGGATGCGGCATAGGTGGTGGCACCGTTGCTGTCTTTGATCTTGGCAATCAGATCATCAATCGTCTGGATGTCGGAATTGGCGTTCACCGCCAAAATCATCGGGGTTGCTTCAAGCATGCCCAGGAAGGTGTAGGCATCCCAGCCAACCGGGCTGTCGGTATAGACGGCCGGATAAAGCGCCATGCCAACACGCGACAGCAAAAGGGTATAGCCATCCGGGTCGGCTTCGGAAACAAAGCGCGCGCCGTTCATGCCGCCATTGCCGGTCTTGTTGACCACAACAACCGGCTGCCCGCCGGTATAGTTGCTTGCGGTTTCTGCCAGCGCACGGGCGGCCAGGTCAGATGCACCGCCGGCACCATAAGGTGCGACCAGCGTAATGGCTTTTTCAGGATAGGCATCTGCCTGTGCGGTCGAAATCATGGATGAGGTTGCAAGGATTGCGGCTGCGATCCCGGCTGCTTTCTTAAGCTTGTGAAACATTTTCATGTCTCCCTGGGTGGTGGTGGCAGAATTGCCGAAGCTCAGACTGGTTTTCACTCTGTCTTTTGTTTTTGTGCCTTCTTGCATAGACAAACTATAACCGGTGACGCAAAAAATTAATTCCAGTATAACTAATTTACATACTGAACGGCGTTCTGCGGCCGAAATCCGGATTTGGGGAAGCACGATGAAACTGCGCGAACTCGAAAGCTTCAATGCCTTTATGACCCACGGTTCTGTGACGGGGGCGGCGCAGGCGATGAACATCTCGCAGCCGATGGTCAGCCGGCTGTTGAACAATTTTGAAAAATCGGTCGGGTTTGAATTGTTTACCCGCAAACGCAACCAGCTGATCGCGACGTCCGAGGCCCAGCAGTTTCATGCCACCGTGTTGCGATCACTCAATGCGTTTCGCGAAGTCGAAACCCAGGCGCGTGCGATTGCCAATGATCAGTTGGGTGCCATCCGCATTGCGGCCCAGCCGATCTATGTTGATACCTATCTGCTTGATGTTGTTGCCAAGTTCAAACAGGCCCATCCCAAGGTTTCGATCAGTATTACCGATACGGGCCTCGAAGGGATGCTCGACATGATTGCCACCCGGCAGTGCGATCTTGGCATTGGCATTACCCTTGATCTGCAAGACCCGGATGTGGTGATCACCCCACTTGCGCAATCGCGCGCCGTCTGCCTGATGCCGGTCGATCATCGTCTGGCGAAGTTTGAAACCATCGATATCGATTTGCTGCGCGGCGAAGACTTTGTTGAACTCTCCATCGGATCGCCCTTGCGCACCAAGATCGACTATATTTTTCAGATTGCCGGCTGGCCGCGCAAAATCGCCGTCGAGGCCCGCACCATCCGCACCATCTCGCGTCTTGTCGAACGCAATGTCGGCATTTCGGTCAGTGACCCGTTCGCAGCCCTTCTGGTCGACACCAACAAGGTGGTCGCCCGCACCCTGACCCCTACCATCGAATGGGATGTGGCATTGTTTACCGCGTCACGTGAACTGAGTGCGGTGGAAAAACGGTTTCTCGCATTCCTGCGCGCCGAATTGCCAAATCTACGCGCCAGCGGCTGTATTGTATGAGGATTTGATTTGCCGGCTTTTCGGACGAAATCTGTGAAACATCTGTGAAACGGCGATTTTTCAATAATTTTGAATAATCGCCCTGATTATTCATTATTTCCGGTCAAAGGTCAGCTTGGCCGCCAGCCCCAAAAAGATGCATCCCGTCACGATCTGAAACCCCCGGGCAATCTGGCTTGAACGCGCCAGAATCTGGCCGATTTTCCCGGCAAAACTGCCGACCAGACAATTGATGATCGTCCCACCGATATTGAGGATCAGGCCAAAAATCAAAAACTGCGCCAAAACCGACCCGCGCGACGCATCAACAAACTGCGGAATAAACGCCAGCACAAAGACAATAATCTTTGGATTCAACAGGTTAACCACAATCCCGTCCCGCCAGGCGGTAAACGCGCCGGAACGCTTGGTTTGTGCGGGTTTCAGGGCCGGATTGCCGGATCGAAATGTACTGATCGCCAGCCACACCAGATAGGCAATCCCCGCCCAGCGCAGCACATCAAGCGCAATCGGATGTGCCGCCACAAGCGCTGCCAACCCCAACCCGGCCAGACCCGTATGGATCAGCGCACCCGTTGCAATCCCAAGGCTTGCCGCATTCCCCGCCGCTGGTCCGGATTTGATCCCCTGACCCAGACAAAACAGCATGTCATTGCCCGGCGTCATGTTCAGCGCCAGGGCGGTTGGGACAAAAATCGCCAGTGTTTCCAAGGGGATCAGCATGTGTGACGTCCTTTAGCTTCCGGTCTGCTAGCTGCCCGCGCCATAGCGATGCAGGGCGGCACCATTTTTCTTAAGCCAGTGCTGCTGCTTTTTCGACGGACCATAAAGATCTTCGACCACAGCCCAGAACCGCGCGGAATGATTAAGTTCCTGCAAATGCGCAACTTCGTGGGCAACCACGTAATCAAGCACATCTTCGGGTGCGAGCACCAGCCGCCAGCTAAATGACAGATTGCCAGATGATGAGCAGCTTCCCCAGCGGGTCCGGGTGTCTTTGAGCGAGATGCGATTGACCTTTTTGTTGATCATTTCGGCATAGGCATGGGCCCGCGGGGCGATTTCAAGCTTGGCCTGCTTTTTGAGGAAATCCGTCACTCGGCGGTTGGTGTGTTCGGGTTGGCCCGACACCCAGATGACGCCGGCCTCGACCCAGACTCCGCGCTTGGCATCAGGCACGGCGCGAATGGCGTGATCATGGCCCATGAAGGGAATCCACGCACCGGGCATGAATTGCACCCGTTCGGGCAGGCGTTGCATGTGGGCCGCCACCCAATCGCCATGCTGATGGAGCATCGAAATCGCCATTTTGCGCGAAACCCCGTTGGGCACGACGATTTCGACACCGTCAAATGCCGGATCAATGCGCAATTTGAGTCGCGTCGCGCGCGCACTTGGCCGCAATCGCACCGGCAGCGGGCCGATTTTGGGCATATCGATCTCGGTTTCTTCGGTATTCTTGAGCATTCGGCGCGGATTTTTCCAAAAGAGAGGCAAAAAGTGCGATCTTTTTGTGCCTTTTTGAAGCCAAGCCCATCTTGGGTCTTGCCCCCTAGTAGTGTTTTCCTATACTCCGCGCTCAAGGTCTAGGGCTCTTTGCGCAAGCTGCATTGCAATTTGCGCAAAGAGCCGCCGAACGATCCAATGGGTCGTTCGGGACTGAACGCAACGAGAATGTTGCATAGACAACAGGGATGGACGGCCCAACCAAGCCGCCACCTGCATTACATCGGAAGAAGAAAGGCGTCACTCCCATGAGCGATCAGGTCAAAAAGGTCGTCCTTGCCTATTCAGGCGGTCTGGATACCTCCATCATCCTGAAATGGCTTCGAGAAGAATATAACTGCGAAGTCGTGACCTTCACCGCCGACCTCGGCCAGGGCGAAGAGCTGGAACCGGCCCGTAAAAAGGCAGAGATGTTCGGCGTCAAACAGATCTTCATCGACGATCTGCGCGAAGAATTCGTCCGCGACTTCGTCTTCCCGATGTTCCGTGCCAATGCCCATTACGAAGGTGTTTACCTGCTCGGTACCTCGATCGCGCGTCCGCTGATTGCCAAGCGCCAGATCGAAATCGCCGAAGAAGTCGGTGCAGATGCCGTTTCCCACGGCGCCACCGGCAAGGGCAACGACCAGGTCCGTTTCGAGCTGGGTTAT
>ENA-ORCZ01000183-ORCZ01000183.1-marine-metagenome-genome-assembly--contig:-NODE-183-length-46562-cov-4.249371_pt1 | contig 46562 bp, 45 predicted proteins | sample MGYA00237785_ERZ508519 | MGnify/ENA primary metagenome ERZ508519 (study PRJEB26189, sample SAMN06268790) | marine metagenome | isolation source: Bioluminescent Bay, La Paraguera, Puerto Rico | place...
GTTCATATCGGCATTGAGCAACGAGTTGGTGATGTAAAGACCAAGTCCCGGCCATGCGAAGATGATTTCGGTCAAAACCGAACCTTCAAGCAGGTTAGCGTATGACAGCGCAATCACGGTCACCAGTGGCACCATGACGTTGCCAAGGGCGTGGCGCCATATGATGCGATGTTCGGAAATGCCTTTGACCCGAGCGGTCAGGATGTATTCCTGACTGAGCTGTTCGAGCATGAAGGAACGCGTCATGCGGGCGATATAGGCCAACGAGAAATAAGCCAGGATCGATGCAGGCAGAACAATGTGCGAGACAGCGTTCCAGAACAGGTCCATGTCGCCTTCGATCAGAGTATCAACCAGCATAAGACCGGTGGTGGGTTCGATATAGTCGAGATAGAACGAATCAAGGCGTCCTGGACCCGCGACCCAGTCGAGCTTCATGTAAAATACCAGAAGCCCCATCAGACCCAGCCAGAAGATCGGCATGGAATAGCCAGCAAGGCCTATCACGCGAACCATGTGGTCGGGCCATTTACCCTTGTTGATGGCGGCAAAAACGCCAGCGGGAATACCCAGAACAACACCGATAATGGTTGCAATGCTTGCCAGTTCAAGGGTGGCCGGGAAGACACGTTTGATGTCATCTAGCACGGTATTGGATGTCAGTACCGACTGGCCGAAGTTACCCTGCAGTACGTTGGAAATATAAATAAAGAACTGCTGCCAAAGCGGCAGGTTAAGCCCCATTTCTTCTCGCACGCGGTTGTACGTGCTTTGCGATGCATGATCACCAACAGCGGCCAGCACCGGATCAATCGGCAAGACGCGACCGATCAGGAATGTGACAAGCAGCAGGCCAAAAAATGTAATGGCAAGCGAGAATACCAGCCGCAGGAAAGTTCCTGTCGGGCCGGAAGCGAAACGGGCGCGGTTGCGCCCGTCCCGTTTTTTGCGTTTAACAGCGGACATTACGACCGTTGTCTCCTTCGTCGAGATTAGTCTTTGGTGACATAACGATAATAGTTGTTATCGAATGACGGACCGAGGACGAAGTTGTTCACGTTACCGCGCATGGATGCGATCTCGGTTTCCTGGAACATGATCACGAACGGACCATCTTCCAGAACTGCTTTCTGAAGATCGACATACATCGCAGCACGTTTCGCATCGTCGCGTTCCAGCGTGGCGGCATCGGTTTTTGCCGTCAAGTCACCGGCATCCCACGAGTTACGCCAAGCAAGCGGCTTGGCAGCGGCATCGTCGGAGTTGTCCGGGTTCCATGCAAAGGTCGATGCGTTGGTGTGCGGATCCTGATAGTCCGGACCCCAGCGACCGATATAGATATCGTGCTGACGGGCGCGGTATTTTGTCAGGGTCTGCTTGCCATCACCCGGAATGATTTCCAGATTGATGCCAGCCTGTGACCAGGTCGCCTGGATCGACTGAGCCATCGCCATGATCGCGGTGGTGTTACGGGTATCCATGGTTACGCTGAACCCGTCCGGATAGCCGGCCTCGGCCAGAAGCGCTTTGGCTTTTTCGATATCCAGGGAATAGGGGTTCTCGTTGTATGCGCCCAGGAAGCCTTCAGGCAGGAAAGCCTGATGGATCTGCGAACGACCAGCCAGGATGGTTTCGGAAATGCCTTTGTAATCGACAAGGTATTTCAGAGCTTCGCGGACTTTCGGGTTCGACAGATATTCGTTTTTCTGCGACAGACCGAGATACCACAGAGCACCTTTGCCCTTGGACATCATCTTGATGTCGTCATTGTCAGAAATGGCTGCCAGCTGATCGGCTTCGAGGTTACGGGCAATGTCGATATCGCCTTTTTCAAGGAGGAGCTGCTGAGCAGCGGCTTCCTTGACGCTCTGGATAATTACGCGCTTCATTTCTGGCGCGCCGTCCCAGTAATCTTCGTTGCCGGTCAGGCTAAGGCTTTCGCCCGCGGTCCACTTGTTCAGTTTGAACGGGCCGGAGCCGGCATAGTTGGTTTTGAGCCATTCATGACCAAGGTCACCGTCAACTTCATGGGCAAGGACTTCTTCCTTGTCGACAACCGAGCCAACGCCAGCGGTCAGGCAGTACAGCACGAAGCTTGGTGCGTAAGGTTTGTCGACTTCCATGACCAGCGTGGAATCGTCGGTGGCGTAGATCTTTTCCTTGACGTTATCGGCGGTGAAACCGAACTGGCCCAGAATGAAGGCCGGCGACTGATCCAGCAGGATTACGCGCTGCAAGGAGAAGGCCGCGTCTTCGGCGGTCAGTTCATTGCCAGAGGCAAAGGTGATGCCGTCACGAATTTTGAAGGTAAAGGTCTTGCCGTCTTCGGAGACATCCCAGCTTTCGGCAACGACGCCATAGATCTTCGACACATCGTCATTGTCGAAACCGATCAGGCGGTCATAGGTGTTACCGGCATATTCAGCGCCCGAGAATTCGAAAATCTGAGCCGGGTCGAGCGTGATGATGTCATCAATGGCAAAAGCCATGACCAAAGCATTCTTCGGCGTTTCGGCCTGTGCCATCATAGGTGCGGTCGCGAGCGCGGTCCCCATGACCAGCCCTGCAATAAATTTGCGCATGATGCGCCTCCCGATTGTTGTTGTGGGACTGCAGGCCAATGCGTGGACTGATCGGCAATCGAAAGGGAGGGCCAAAACGAGACGGGCTCAGCTTTATAACCATCCGGAGTTCTATCGATGCCTTCAGGCCCGACTAATTGCGGGGCGGCCTGCAGGTTCGCTTAGTGCATGTGGAGCTGAGCATAATTTATACGATTAATCAATGACCAGTCGGTCAGCAATGCTGTCTAAATCAGCAAATGGCACAACTTTTCCGAAAATGGATTTCTTAAGGTTGTGTGACGTATTGGTGAAATTACCCACGCGGGTAGAGCTGTGGTTTTACGCCGGGATTTGGCCTTAGAAACAAAAAAGCGCCAGCGAAAAAATCGCGGCGCTTATTTTGTACGTCATTCCCAATCAGGGAGGGAATGGCGCGAGTGACGAGACTTGAACTCGCGGCCTCCGGCGTGACAGGCCGGCGCTCTAACCAACTGAGCTACACCCGCATGGTGCGTGGCGCGGTTTTTAGCAGCCGGTCACAGGTGGTGCAAGCGCTTTTTTGCCATGATTTTTCAATTTTTAACCGCGTTCTTCCGGCGGTAGAAACCGGCCCTGCATCGGGCACGTTAAAGTTCACCTGTCGGGCTTTGGGAAGACAACCAGATGAAGGAGAAGAAGAGGGGGATATGGGCTTGCGAGGCGGGCACAAGCGCCACCTGAGACTGCATCGTGAAATGCGGTCCAGTGAGCAAGATCGTCTGCGGTCAAGAAATGTGGGTTTACTCGCGCGGTTCTGCGTAGCGTTCGGTCAGTTTGGTCAGGGCCGCGACAGTTGCCTGTTCGACGGTTGAGCCAAAACCGGTCACGCGGCCGGCCAGAATGACATAAAGCGAGTCGATATGGAGCTGGATCACCAGCAGCTGTTTTTCGTTGGCCGTGGTGCGGTCGGCAACGAAGATTTCCATCGATTTTGCGATCTGGGTCATCAGGGGATACTGGAAAGTGCCGCCCAGTGCCTTGACCGAATAGGCAAGGTCATTTGCCGCGGTGATGGCTTCTGGCCGCTTGGGCTTATCGCGCAGGGCGTTGATTACCAGTTTGCGGCATTCCATCAGGTCCTTGCCGATGTCACGGACAAAGGTCTCGGAGCTGCGCTGTACAACCTGTTCGAGCTCTTCAAGCTGTTCAGGTGACAGGTTGATGTCAAATCCCTTGATGAAGTTGACAGCTTTGCGTTTCAGATCGGTCTGCGCAGGGATTATCTGCACATTCTTCTTTTTCTTAGGTTCTTCCGGCTTCACGATGGCTCCGCTTCCCCAGTCATAATGGGTCATTCGTCAAGGCTCCTACGGTCAGGACCATCAAACTGGACCTGTCTGCGACGTCGGTCCGGGCCAAAATACGTTCCAGTGTTAATGAAACGTCTTGGTCGGGCGATGACCGAAACCAGACGGCTGTAAAGTGCCTTGGCGTTAAAGGGTTTGGCAAGAAATTCAGTAATCCCAAGGTCACGTGCCGTCGTCACATAACGCATCTCGGAATGTGCGGTCAGCATAATCACCGGAATGAACCGGTTTGGCGAATTGGTCGAATTGCGCATGACATCAAGGAATTCGAGGCCATCCATACCGCGCAAGCGCCATTCACAAATCACGATATCAATTTTTTCGGTGCGCAGTACGTCAAAGGCATTATTCGGCGATTTTACACGCTGTATATGACTGGCTCCGAGATAGGCGAGCGTGTCATAGACCACCTGAGCTGAAATCTTGTCCCCGTCAACGATCAGAAAACTAATCTTACTAAAGTCTATTTTCGCGTTCATCCGGCCTCGGTTCCTGAGCATCATCACGAAATGCGTCGCTGTTCAGGGGGATACAGCAGCAAATCTAACCAGTTGCTGATGTATAAACCCTTATACCTTTGTCTGGTTTCCAGCAAGGCCAAACCACTCTGTGTTCAGCCCGAAAATCTGACAAATACTGACCCCAAGCCAGTTGAAAAGTTAGAACAAACGACGTTTACGTCTTTTTGTTTTTGATGCTCGCGTCCGGTTTGAACACACCCAATATTGGGCCTTTTTTGTAATAGTAAAGAGGAAGATCTTTTTTATTTCATGGGCTTGGTGACGCCGTCGTCATCAATCACCTTAACGGCAACACCGGACTCCTCGAACATTTCGGTCGATATCTTCATATCCTGTTCCCAGCGTTCAAGAAAGTCCGGGGTGAGTTTCGACTTGTCGACATAGACCTCGGCGATGCCAGCCTGAATGATGGCGCGCGCGCAATCGCAGCATGGAAAGTGCGTGACATAGAGGGCACACCCATCAAGTGATGTGCCGGTGTAACTGGCATTATAAATCGCATTGCGTTCGGCATGTTCGGTATAGGCGTATTTTTCCGGACGCTGATGACGGCTTTCGACTTCGTCATCGACGCCGCGCGGAAACCCGTTATAGCCGACAGCACGAATTTCTTTTTTCGGGCCGATGACAACCGCACCGACCTGGGTGCTGCGGTCTTTTGACCAGTCTGCAATATGGGCTGCAAGTCCAAGAAAGCGGTGGTGCCATTTGCTCATGAAAAGGGTCCTGTCTGCGCCGTGAAATTGGTCGGTTGAGCATTCGTTTTTGACCGGCACGTTTCACCGGTACGCGTTCTTTAAAGAAGGTGCTTCTTGTAATTGTCCAGCGAAAAATCACATTTTTGTAAAGGCATTTAATGAAAAGTCCCTGTTCAAATAGGGGCTGATTGATTATTAAGGGGTTACCCCCAGAAAAGATCAGGACGCCTTTTCGTCTCGCCGCAGATGCAGGCCGAAGCGGGAAGGCTCACGTGTAAACCGAATAACAAGAGGTAGTAGCCGATGCGCCGTCAACGTAAGGCGAAGATCATCGCGACCCTGGGGCCGGCAAGTTCAAAGCCAGAAATCCTCGAGAAAATTGTGCAGACAGGTGTGGATGTGTTCCGCCTGAACTTCTCGCATGGGGAACACTCAGAACATCTGGCCCGTTTTGAAGCGATCCGTGTCGTCGAAGAAAAACTTGGCCGCCCGATCGGTATTTTGATGGATCTTCAAGGTCCGAAAATTCGTGTTGGTACATTTGCCGACGGTGAAGTTGAACTCACCGCCGGTGATACATTCACATTCGATATGGACAAGAAGCCGGGTGACAACACGCGCGTGTCGCTTCCGCATCCGGAAGTCTATGCTGCAATCAAGCCGGGTGCGAACCTGCTGCTTGATGATGGCAAGCTGCGCATGCGTGTCGAGAAATGCGACGACAAGTCGGCCGAATGTACAGTCATTACCGGTGGGCCGCTTTCCAACCGCAAGGGTGTCAACCTTCCAGATGTGATGTTGCCGCTTTCACCGCTGACCGAAAAGGACCGTGCCGATCTGGATTACGGTCTGGAGATGGGCGTTGATTTCGTGGCGCTTTCGTTTGTGCAGCGTCCCGAAGACGTTGCCGAGGCCCGCAAGATCATTCAGGGCCGCGCAGCCATCGTTTCCAAACTGGAAAAGCCGCAGGCGATTGATCACCTTGATGAGATTGTCGATCTGTCGGACATGATCATGGTCGCCCGTGGTGACCTTGGTGTCGAGTGCCCGCCTGAAGATGTGCCGATCCTGCAAAAACGTATCATCAAGTCGTGCCGCGAAGCTGGCAAGCCGGTGATCGTTGCGACCCAGATGCTTGACTCGATGGTGTCCAATCCGGCACCGACCCGTGCAGAGGCATCTGACGTTGCGACCGCGATCTATGACGGTGCTGATGCGGTGATGCTGTCAGCCGAAAGTGCGGTTGGTAAATATCCGCTTGAAACCGTTTCGATCATGGATCGTATCCTGCGCCGTGTGGAGCAGGACGAGCTTTATTACCGTATGCGCGACGCCAACCGCCCGGATCCGGAGCATAACGCGCCGGATGCGATCAGTGCAGCCGCCCGTCAGGTGGCCACCACCATCGGTGCCAAAGCGGTAGTTAACTATACATCGTCCGGGTCGACGGCATTCCGTGCTGCACGTGAACGTCCGGAAGTGCCAATTCTTGGCCTGACCCCGCGGATTCAGACCGCACGTCGCCTTGCACTGTGCTGGGGCGTGCATCCGGTCTTTACCCGTGATGCGACCAACTTTGCCGAAATGGTCGGAATTGCGACCGAAGTGGCAAAGCGTGAAGAATTTGCAGGACCGGGTGATTCGCTTGTCATCACCGCTGGTGTGCCGTTCGGAACGCCGGGTGCGACCAATATTCTGCGCATCGCATGGGTCGGCAATAATTAACGCAAGTGATTGCGTTAAAAGATTTTTCGATGACGGGCGTCCTTTTGGGGCGCCCGTTTTCATTTGCGCAGGCTGCCAGAAATCCGTCGGCGCACAGGTTTTTCGATAGCAACGCGCAGGAGGGGGCATAGACCCCTGTATCGTTAATGTTTTTTTGAGTCTTTACGCCGATAGTCATCCTGTAATCAAGGCTCTGTCTATTGATATGTGCCCTTGAGATTGGGTTATGAAAATTAGACGCCTTGTCTGGTTGTGTAACACTGTCAGTTTGGGTTAAGCTGTTCTGACAAAACACAAAAATAAGGCATCGCAACGTCGATGCCGATACGCCGCCAGGCACGGGACCAGGGGAATTACTGCGATAATGCTGAGTTGGATGTTCAATCGGCAGAAAAATGCGGGCAATGGGGGGCTTGATGATAAAGCCTCGGCCAAGCTGCGTGATCTGGCCGACACTGTTCGCACCATCGCACCTGAAACGTTTGGATCTGAAACAGGTCGCGTTCAGGGTCGCGCGATTCCCCGCAGACATGTTTCCGAAAATAACGCCGACGCATCGGGCCTTGAACACGCAGCCCGTCTTTCGTCTGAACTGGACGCGCGGGACGATGCCGAGGATGTCCCCGATTTTGACAGCGACGTGCGCATGGATGTGGCGCGCCGTCTGCGTCGGCATCTGACAGATTTGAGCCCGTCCGAACGACTGGAAATGGTTGACGAGTTCGTTTCGGCGATTGCCAATATGGGCGACTGTTATCGCCCGCAGGTGATTGCGCTGATCGAACAGGAACTGGGTCATACCCCGTACATGACCCGTCAGGCGGCCAACCGTTTACGTCAGGATATTCAGGCGATTGGCCGGGTGTCGATTGCCGATTATATCGAGCTTCTGAGCGATTCCGATTTCCTTGATATCATGCGTGGGCGCGGTGAATTTATTCAAACCGCAGCCGAACGTGAACGCGCCGAGCTTGAGGCCGCCGCCAAAGCCCGCCTGATCGAGCAGCAGGCGGAAAAGGAAAAGGGCGGTTTGTTGAACCGGCTGTTGTCATCTGATGACGCGCCACGAAACGTTGTGCCTATGACGCCGCACTTCGTTGAAAAGACCACTAAGCCAAAGGCGCCGGAGAACGATATCCTCGGTGGTCAGAACCGCATTTCACGTCAGGCCCAGCGCCGCATTGCCCATTTCATCATGGCGTCCCTTTTTGACACGCTGGTCGAGCAGGGCCGGATGCGGACGGAAGTTGCCCGCGCCTTGCGCCAGTCGGTCCGTCAGCGGATTGAAAAGGCCCGCTTTGAAAACCGGGTGCTGATGCCGTCGCGTGAGAAAGACATGGATGTCGAGATCGCAGACAATGAAATGGTCGAAAACGATGTTGTCGAGGCAACAGATGCCAAGATGACGATTGACCAGTATGTGCTTGATGCCCTGTCGCGCAATGATGATGCGCTGGTGGTGCAGGCACTTGCCCATTACGCGCAAATTCGCGCCAATGCCGTTTCCAAAATCCTTGATTCCGGCAGTGCCCGGGCGATTACCGCCCTTGCATGGCGGGCAGGGATGACCGCACCTGCAGCAGTCGTCTTGCAGATCAGCAACGGTATCCCTGAATCGGCAATTGAAAGCCCGGCGGCCGGTGGTCGCTTTGCGATGGCAGCTGCCGATATGGATTGGTACATCGATTTCTTTAGCGACATGAAGCCGGTGGCTTCGCGCATGAAGGTCGAAAAAGAAAGCGAACCTGCGCCAGCATCTGCACAGTCGGCAAAGCCAACCGGCAGGACCATGTCGCGCGGCCAGGGACTTCGACCGCGCAGCGGGCGCAACAGTGGCGGGCTCGAGGGGCTCGTTTCTGACAGGCGGTCCAAAGGTCTCAAAGAGGACTGAGTGCCATGAGCAGCAATCACGGCATCTCTTATGACGGGCTGAAACATGCCCTTACCATCAAGGAAAGCTATCTGTCTGGCGAGCCGCTTACCGTGACCGGGGCGGCCAAACAGCAGCGCTTGTTGATGCCGGAACATTTGCTGAGCAATGATCTTGCCCTGATGCAATATGACGATCCGCTTGCCCTTGCCGTGATCGCAACCAGGGATCCTGAAAGCCCGATGGCCTTGGCTGCTGCGATCCGTATGGGGCCGCATGCAAAATGCAAGGAACTGATTACCGGCGTTTTTGAAGTCGTTTCCGAGGCAACCAAACATGAACTGGTGGCCGATTGCGCAAAGCTTCTGACCAAGAACGCATTCAGCCCCGAAGCATTCCATCTTGTGCGGACACGCGCCTCCAATCACGTGGTGGAGATCCGCGAAGCCTACCGCCGGGCGATGGGGGATAACCTGCGCGCATTGCTGGATGGCAAGATGGCCGCGCGTGAGTTTGTCGAGGAATTCATCGAACTGGCATCAAATGGGAACCTTAGGATTGATATCTATCGCCGTCTGGTGATGAAACTGATGCGCTCAGATGCGGTGCGGCCAAGTGTGAAATTCATGCTGCTGGAACGCCTTGATCGTTTCCCACAGATGGTAAAGCTTCAGATCGTCAATGAGGTCAATTCGGCACCCGATACGCCGGAGTACCAGACCCTGAAGCAGGAATTGCGCTGGATCTACGAGGCAAAGCAGAAACAGCAGCTGCCACGCGCCAAGCAAACGCCGATCAACGCATCGGGCAATGCGGATGCATCAGGACCGCGTATTACGGCGGCCGATCTTGTCGGGCGGTCACAGATCGATTTTGGCGCGGCTGCGGGCATGCATCGCCGCAACAGCATCATCAAACCGGCCGAGCCGACCTTGAAGCGCAATGCGACGCCCAGCATCATGACCAGCGGCGGCTTCAGCACGCGCGAACTTTCTTCCTGGCTTAACTAGGGTTCAGACCCCGGGCTTTGCCGCCGATGCGCTTGGCGTGTGGTTAGCTCAGCATCTGTGATGTCGCGGTGTTTGCCGGGACATGAACATGCAGGCCAGCCTGTTTTTCCAGATATACGGTGCAAATCACGCGCACAAGCGATGCAAAATTCGGGATGTCGCCGCGTTGGGCGACGACCTCGTCGTGGATTTTACCGAGAAACTGCGGGGTGCTGAAACCTTCGCCCGCGGCGATTTCATCAAGAATCTGCCAGAAACGCAGCTCCAGGCGCAGGCTTGTGACAACACCATTGATCCGCACAGACCGGCTGACAGACTGATAAAGTTCCGGGTTAGTTCCAGAATAAATCTGACACATTTGAACGCCCTTTCCTGTTTGTGCCGCTGTTACGAGATGTGCAGCGGTTTTCTTTTTGTTTGGCGCAATGGTCGATCAAATGGCGCCCAAACGCAATCACCGTTTGGGCGCCGATGCGTTACAAATTGATTTCAGTGCCAAGAACCTTGAGGAAAGCCGCCATCCATTTCGGATGTGCCGGCCAAGCCGGTGCGGTCACCAGATTACCGTCGATGCAGGCATCATCAATGGCGATGTCGGCATAGGTACCGCCGCCAAGTTTGACTTCCGGTGCGCAGGCCGGATAGGCGGAAACCTTGCGACCCTTGATGATATCGGCTGCTGCAAGAAGTTGCGCACCATGGCAGACAGCAGCGATCGGTTTGTTTGCGGCATGGAAATCACGCACCAGACGAATGACATCTTCGTTCAGGCGGAGATATTCCGGTGCACGACCGCCGGGGATGACAAGTGCGTCATAGTTTTCTGCACGGGCCTTCGCAAAATCGGCGTTCAGTGCAAAGTTGTGGCCGCGCTTTTCGCTATAGGTCTGATCACCTTCGAAATCATGGATGGCAGTTGCAACCGTATCGCCGGCATTCTTGTCCGGGCAAACGGCGTCGACATGATGGCCAACCGCAAGCAATGTTTGAAAAGGCACCATGGTCTCGTAATCTTCGGCATAGTCGCCGGTGATCATCAGAATTTTTTTCGCAGACATGTTCTATCCTCCCGCTTATTTTCATTTGCCGCTTTTGGGCAAGGGCAGGTGACTATACGCCTGATACAAACTGCGCGGGTAACAGCGGGGTACTACGTGCAAGGAAGTTGACGTGGTGTACGTTTTGGCACTCGTCACCCGAACAAAAAAGAGGCCCGTTGGGGCCTCTTTCAAAATGCGGTTTTGTGAAAAAGCAGATCAGCTTTTCGATTCTGTCGGCTTTTTCGCAGCCGTGGTTTTGGTCGCCGTTTTCGATGCTGTCGATCGTGAACGGGTTGCGGGTTTCTTCGCCGCAGTTTTTGCCGCAGGTTTGGCGGTCGGCTTTGCAATGGATTTTGTGGTGCTTGCGGTTTCTGCACTTTCGATGACGTGCAGGTCGCGCTGCGGGAAGGGAATAGAGAAACCAGCCGCTTCGAGTTCCGTTTTCGATTTACGGGTCAGATCGAAGAAGGTTGGCCAGAATTCACTGGTCGCAACCCAGCCGCGTGCTGTCAGATCGACCGAGCTTTCGCCAAGGGTGGCGACAAAGCTCATCGGTTCCGGATCCTTCAGTACGCGTTCATCAGATGCGACAAGGTTTTTAAGAAATTCGAGGGCCGCATCAACATCGTCATCATAGGCAATGCCAACCTTGATATCGAGGCGGCGGGTTGGATTGCGCGAATAGTTTTTGATCGCGCTATTCCAGATTTGCGAGTTCGGGGCAGAAATAAACACACCATCCGGCGTTTTGAGCAAGGTGGTAAACAATGTTATTTCAACAACGGTGCCGGAAATCGAACCGGCCTCAACAAATTCATCAATCTTGAGCGGACGCAAGATCAGGATCATGACACCGGCGGCAATATTTGATAGTGTCCCTTGCAGGGCAAGACCGATTGCCAGGCCAGCAGCACCGAGAACGGCGATGATGCTGGTTGTTTCAACGCCGAAGTTCGACAGAACGGCGACGATTACGAAAATCAAGATCACGTAACGTACAATGCTTGATGCTAGCGGCTTTAAAGTTGCATCAACAAACTTTGTATTCTTTAGGGAATGGCGGACCAATGCTGCCGCCCGGCCGGCGGCCCACCAGCCAACGATCAGTATCAGGACAGCGCCAAGCAAATCGAGGCCAAAGCCCAGTGCAAATCCTTTAAGCATTTCTGTGATGGTCGCTACATCGGTTTCAATCATTTGAACCTCGTCCGCTCCGTGTCATAATTGTGTTGATTGCCAACCATACTTCTGTATGAGAGGATTAGCATTACAGGTTTGAGTGCGCTTGAAAAGTAGGATGCGAACACCATTTTTTATAGATGGCTGGAACAAACCAGAATTCTGTTCGTTTAAGACCATAATTCCACCATCATTGGTGTTAAGTTATTAGCTGAAGAACAACCTTAATGACAGGGGTAAGACATGCAGATCAATCCGAAAATTCTTTGTGCTCTTGGTGGCGTTGCGCTTCTGAGTGCATGTAGCAGTGTGGACAATAGCGGCACCGCGGTACCTTACGGCGGTAACCCGTTTACCTACAGCAGCTCGGTCTCGTCTGCGCTCTCGTCCGAAGAGCCGACCACTGACTTCGGTAAAGCGCTCAAGGCAGAATATCTTGCCTACGCCCAGCGCGAAGCTGATGAATGGTATGACTTCTTCGATGCCGACTTCTTTGCGAAGAAGGCCGGTCGCGTAAGCGGTGACACCATTGTTCTTCCGGAAGATCCGGCAAACTGGCGCTTCTCTGATGAGGAAATTGCACAGAAACGCGCCGTCCGTGACGAACTTCTGGCCCTGCTTGACGATGGCAAACGTGATGCAATGCCAGCCACCGCGGCCATTGCGCAGTCTCGCTTTGACTGCTGGATCGAGGAAAGCGAAGAAGGCTGGCAGACCGAGCTGATCAGCCAGTGCTGGAAAGATTTCGAAGCTGCGATGTCTGAGCTGCGTGCAGAACAGCCGGCCGTTGTTGTAGCCCCGGTTGCAGCTGCTGAGCCGCGTCTGTTTACCATCTTCTTCGATTTTGACAGCGTTGCGATCACCCCGGTTTCCGAGCGTGTTCTTGATGCAGCTGCTGAGCAGTGGGCATCCTCGATGGGTGACATCACTGTCGTTGGTCACGCTGATGCCGCCGGTCCGGCAGCCTACAACCTGCGTCTGTCCGAGCGTCGTGCGGCAGCAGCCCTTAGCGAACTGACCGGTCGCGGTGTAAAAGGCGACATGGTTTCGCAGGATGCTGTTGGTGAAGGCGATCTTCTGATCCCGACTCCGGATGGTGTTCGCGAGCCGCGTAACCGTCGTGTGACGATTTCTGTCGACTAATCACCGACATTTACCAAATCTTTGGCAACGAGGTGGCATAATGCCACCTCGTTGTTTTTCTATGTGGTTTTGACGATCTGGCGATTTTTCGCGGAAACAGGTGTTGAATTTGGGATTAATGTGAATAATCTCTGGATTGTATTCCTGATTTAAGTGAGAGGCGGGGACAAATGCTGAAGGCCATCAAGACGGTCTTTTCGCGGCGCTCGGGGGGCGTTGCTCTTGCAGTTGCCACACTGGCAGTTGCAACCATGTCGGTCTTGCCGACTGCGCGCGCGGCAGACAAAACACCGGTCGTTCCGTTCGAACGTTATTTCGCTGACTTGCGCGGTGACGGAAAGACCCTGCGTTTCAATGCGTTCTCCGGTGAAATTCCCGGCACGCGGATCAAGGAACTTCTGCGTTCTGGCCAGGTCATCGGGGATCGTATCCTGCTGGCAGAGGATGTCGCGGTTTATTTCCCGGATGGTTACATTGTTCAGTCGCAAACGAACTTTGCGAAATATGTGCCGAAATACGGTGTGAAGCCGAGTGAGGTTTCTGGTCGTGATGATCTGGTTGAAAATCCGCGTTATGCCCTGATCAATCGTTTCGATGTTATTTTGGGTCGTGAATGCGCGCGTACCGAATACGCCAATGGATTTGCAGCCCTTCGCATCAAGCCGGATGGCGTTATGTCACTGGTGCTTGAAACAGCCGGTCACTTCGACACGATTGTTAATGAGCAAACCACGGCATACACCGTGACCAGTGCCGTGCAGCCGGTATTTATCGGAAACCAGGGCCTTGTCCCGGATTTGATTGCGCAGTGCGGACTGAGCTAAGCTTTCCAAAGATGTTTTGAAATGACAAAGGCACCGGATGATCCGGTGCCTTTTTTGTTGTCGTAATGCGATGGTGTCCTGTCGGACCGGTGCTTTAGGCCAGGCGCGGCAGTTCAATTGCCGGGCAACGGTCCATGACCGCGGTCATGCCGTTTGCCTTGGCCTTGGCGAAGGCCTCTGGATTTATCACGCCAAGCTGCATCCAGACCGACTTTGCACCTATTGCAATGGCGTCATCTACGACGCCAGCCGCGTCTTCACTGTTACGGAAAATATCGACCATATCGACCGGATCGGCGATATCCGCGAGCTTGGCGACCACAGTTTGACCGTGAATGGTTCCGCCGGCCTGACCGGGATTGACCGGAATAACTCTGTATCCCTGATCAAGCAGGAACTTCATCACCCGGTTTGACGGGCGTTCCGGCTTGGGGCTGGCGCCAACAAGCGCGATGGTCTTTGTTGTTTCCAGAAGCGTTTTGATTTCCGGATCGGTTGGATTTTGAAATTCGGCCATTTGGGTTCATCCACTTCGGGTGATCACTGTGTATGATTGTTATATGAGTGGTGGCTTCCTGCAACTTTGATATGCGTCACTAAGCGTATCACGGGCCTGCAAATGGCTGCCATCGCGGAAAGTTGATGGCAATTTAAGTGACGGCGACCACCAAATGCTTTTTGACTGGGGGATCGGCGAAACCTGACAGGGTTATTTTGTATGTATCCATGGCTTGATCCATCCGGGCGGTTTTCCTTTTTCAAACTGACAGTCTTTGTCGCACTCCTTGTGCCCGGCATCGTGTTGTTGTGGCCGGTCATTGCAGAGGGCGGGGCAACCATCCCGGTCAAGGAAGCCATTCTGGAAAGCGGTGAATGGACCATCCGGATATTACTGATCACGCTTCTGGTCACGCCGCTTCGCCGGATAACCCGATTTTCAAAACTGGTACAGGTGCGCCGCCAAATTGGCGTGGCTGCCTTTTGCTATGTGATGATCCATTTCGGCCTGTATGCGATCAGCCAGAATCTTGATCTTGGCCGAATTGCCAGCGAGATCGTTTTGCGGATTTATCTGACAATCGGGTTTGTTGCCCTGATCGGGTTGGCGGTTTTGACCGCAACATCCACCAAGTCAGCGATGCGGAGACTGGGGGCCACGTGGGGCCGCCTGCATAAACTGGTCTATCCGATTGCCGTGCTTGGTGTGGTGCATTTCTTTTTGCAGTCCAAGGTCGATGTCAGTGAAGCAACCCTGATGGCCGGGATGTTTGTTGGCCTGATGCTGTATCGCTTTGCCCATTGGCGGGGGTGGTCGCTTCGATCTGCGGTGACACTGTCGGTGATCGCCGTATCTGCCGGGCTGGCAACGTCGGGCATCGAGTATGCCTGGTATGCCTTTGCCACCGGTATTCCGGCCGAGCGTGTATTTGAAGCCAACCTTGAATGGATGTGGCCGTTGCGCCCGGCATGGAATGTGTTTCTGGCCGGAATGCTTTTGGTCGTGATCTTGCCGTTTGGCAAGGATGGTGCTGCCCGTCAGCTTTTTGGAAACCTGATGGGCTTGCTTAGCTCTAAACCGCAGCACTCGCGCGGCGGGTAAGGGCGGTCAACAAGCCAGCGCCAATCATGACCCCGCCGCCGATGCGTGTCAGGCGACGCAGGGCGGATGGGTGACGGAATCGTTCACGCAGCGCACTTGCCATTACCGCCCAGATCGCAACGTTGATGGCAGCGAGTATGACGAACGTCGCGGTCATGATCATGAATTGCGGCAAAAGCGGATCACCGGCTGTCACGAACTGCGGCACAAAGGCGATAAAGAAAACAATGCCCTTGGGGTTCAGGGCGGTGACGATATAGGCCTGCAGGAACATGCGCGACGGACGGTTGCGTTTGGCATCTGGGTTGTCATGCAGGGCTTCGGGCTTTTCACGCCACATCTTGATGCCAAGATAGATCAGATAGGCCGCCCCGACGAGTTTGAGCACGGTAAAAGCTTCTGCCGAGGCCGCGAGTAACGCACCAGCCCCGGCGAGCGAGATCGTCATTGCGGTGAGATCGCCCAGTGCAACCCCCGGAACCGTTGCCCATGCAGTTTGTTTACCCTTGCCCAAGGCATAGCTGACGACAAGCATGATGGTCGGGCCGGGAATGGCCAGAACCACAGCGCAAGCAAAAGCAAAGGCCAGCCAGATTTCAAACGACATGGGGCGTACTCCGAAAAGGGTATCTCACAGAATGCGTCATTCCGAAGGGTTTGCAAATACCATCATAAGGTAATCTACCCGATATAGGGCAGTCTATTCGTGGCGCCAGCTCGGATGACGCTTTTCGATAAAGGCGCCGATCCCTTCGCGGGCATCATGTTTTTGCATATTCGCGGTCATGACATCGGATGCATAGGAATAGGCCTGCGACAGCGGCATTTCGAGCTGTTTGTAAAATGCCTGTTTGCCAAGCCGAACCGTCATGCCCGACCGGGCGGCAATCCCGGCGGCCAGGGCATTGGTGTGTTCTTCAAGTTCCTCATCCCCAACCACGTCTGACACCAGTCCCATGGCAAAGGCGGTTTCGGCATTGATCGGATCGCCGGTCAGAAGCATCCGCATGGCATGCTTGCGGGCAATGTTGCGGCTAAGTGCCACCATCGGGGTAGAGCAGAACAAGCCGATATTGACCCCTGGGGTCGCGAACTTGGCGCTGTTGGCGGCAACAGCCAGATCGCAACTGGCGACAAGCTGACAACCGGCTGCTGTTGCCATGCCGCGCACACGCGCGATGACGGGTTGCGGCAGACTGACAATCGTCATCATCAGGTCGCTGCATTGCGTAAACAGGCTGGCATGCTGATCACACTCGGTAATGCCGTTCATTTCCTTAAGATCATGCCCGGCACAAAAGACAGGACCCTCTGCTGCCAGAATGACACATCTGACGGTGGTCTCCTTGGCGATCTTGTCAAAAGCGTCCTTAAGGGCCGTCATCATCGCCCCCGACAGGGCATTGCGGCGTTTGGGGTTGTTCATCGTCAGGGTGACAAAGCCGTCATTGTCTGTGCGTGTGACGAGCTCTGGCTCGGTTGTGGAAACGGTCATGGCGGGCCTCCCGGATGGCTGTATGTGTTTGACGTTTTTTGATTTTTAAAACACGGTATACCGTAGTAGAATTACACGCAAAGGGTTAGCGGTCTGTGCCAATAATAAAACCCTGGGGATGTGCCGAATGTTATTCTGTCTTTGCCTGATCGATAAAAATTAATTCGGCAAGTGGTTGTGCATGAGTAAAGATTTCCCAAATCGGCGGGGGCGGGCACCGGGGCGTTTCGTTCCGACCCGGACAGTCCGTGAGTCTGTGCGGCTGACGAAACCCGTGCGTGAAACGCCCATCAAGCGGTTTGACAGCAAGGACATGATGGAACGCGATCTTGAAAGATATCGCGCAGAGGCCCGTGCACGTCTTTTACAGAACGGCTTTGATATTCCAGCCTTTCTGATGCCCAAGCCCAAGATCAATCCTGAAGACGAAGAAGCCGGTGATGCACCCGATCCTGTCATCGAGGAAGATCTGCGTCCGCCAGCCATGATCGGGCCTAAGCCAACCATGCCAGTTAAGAGTGAAAAGCTTTCTGATGTCAAAAGTTCGGCTGCTGCTGCCGCGGCAAAGGTCAAACCTAATCGCCATGTCTATGTCCCGGACAAGGCAAGCGGGCTTGTTTCGATGTTCCTGCCAGACGATAGCCAACTGAGATCTAGTGCATCAGACGCGGCCGGCGCAGGGGGCGGACAACTGATGCGACCGCAGGATCGTGCAGCCCATGAAGCTGCCCAAAGGGCTGCCATCGACAAGGAGCGTAGCGCCTATGACGACTATGTCGACAGCCTGAATGGCGGTAAGACATTGCTTGATCGGGCTCGGGAAAAGGATAACCAGGGCGGCGATATTGGCAATGACATTGCAGGCCGGGTCGACGACCTGAAAGAGGCCGAGGTGCGAAAGTCCCGCATCAATCTGCCAGATAGCGAAGACAACTGGGCCCTGCATGAAGACCTTGATGCCAAACGTCAGGCGATTTTGCAAAAGCAGGGAAAGTCGGCAGGATCTACAAAAGGGCAATCATCGAAGGGGCTTAAACAGCCGGGTGAACCTTTAGGCTTTAACAAGATGATTGCGCGGTTGGCGGCCTATATGATTGCAGCGGTAGCTGTGGGGTATGTGCTGGTTCTGACGGTCAACGAATTTTCGGCAATTCTCGGCAGATAACACAGATAACAAACTATTGCCGAACGATTGCCTTAATCCCCATATATCAGTGAGGAATTCGGTGCTTCGACGTCAGGGCCGCATTGAGCTTTGCGCGTTGCGCAACGATAAGAACAAGGTACGGGGAAGGCAGAGCGAAATCATCCGAGGCGGGGGCCGCAGTGATCATGGCATGATGGAAATGATGCCGGGATCAGGGCGAAATAACAGTTCACCCTGTTGCAGGAGGCAGCAATTGATGCTGTGAAGTCGCCATGATGTATGACGAAACCGGTCAGGAAGACCGTCAGCCTGTTTACTTGCCAGAGAACCGCTTTCACTGGGCATCCAACGACGAAGTCGACAAACCGCTGCGTGATCTTTCGCGTGGGCCGGTTCACGCGCGCTTCAGACAAAAATCTGATCAAGGGCCGGGTATGTCGCCCGGCGAGTGGATGCGTGAAAAATTGCCCGGGCTCGGTGCAACGGCGATTGCGGCAATCGTGATCCTGTGTGTCGTGGTGGCGATCTATACCGACATGGCCGGGATATTGAGCCGCTAGTGGTTGGGATCTGATGTCCCCTAAAAGCAGTCTGTGTATGCGCAAATTGTTGACGTTAACGTAAACGTTATGTCAGGCTACCTCCCTGAAACAAAAATGCTGCGTCAAAGCAGCTCCAGAGGGAGACCATCCAAGCCATGAACAGTTCCGTGACCCGGACCGGCGTAACGCCAGCCGACTTTGATGCCATCATGCGCGAGAAGGTCCCGTTTGTCGGCGATATGGATGTCAGGACCGAAAGCCTTTCAGACGATACCGCAATCCTGCGCCTGCCATTCAAGGAACGCTATCTGCGTCCGGGCAATGTGGTGACCGGGCCTGCGATCTTTGCGCTGGCCGATATTGCACTGTATGCCGTGGCATGGCTTGTGGTCCCCAAGGCGGATCTGGCGGTAACGACCGAGGCGACAGTGCATTTCCTGTCCGGGGCAAAGCCCGGTGATTTGATTGCAGAGGCCAAAATCCTGAAGGCGGGCAGGCGGCTTTTGATTGCCGAATGCCATATTCGATCTGCCGTTGATGACAGCCTTTGTGCGCATGTGATCGGGACTTATGCGATGCCGCCGGCCGAAAAATAGGGTAAATGGTTGTGGTAAAATAATACCGTAAACATTAAGTCATTGATTTAATGTGAAATATTCCTGTTGTTTTCCTGTTGGATGCTGGCATAATGCGCCGACTTTCAACGAGGGAGCATTCCCTCCGTGGAACCCAGTTTTCGAGTATAGAAATAATGAAAACCTTCACTGCGACACCGAGCGACATCGAGCGCAAATGGTTCGTGGTCGACGCAGAAGACGTCGTCCTTGGCCGCCTTGCAGCCGTTGTTGCCAACCGTCTTCGTGGTAAACACAAAGCGATGTTTACCCCGCACATGGATTGTGGCGATCACATCGTCATCGTCAATGCCGAAAAAGTCAAACTGACTGGCCGTAAACTTCAGAACAAGAAGTTCTACTGGCACACCGGTTACCCGGGCGGCATCAAAGAACGCACCATGGACAAGCTCCTGAACGGTGAGCATCCGGAACGCGTCATCATCAAAGCTGTTGAGCGTATGATGAGCCGTGGCCCGCTGCGCAGCCAGGTTCTTTCCAAACTGCACGTCTATGCTGGTACCGAGCATCCGCATGAAGCTCAGAAGCCGGAAGTCCTCGACGTAGCGGCTATGAACGAAAAGAATAAGCGGAGTGGCAAATAATGGCCGACACCAAAACTCTTGAAGATCTCAAGGATCTGGCACAGGGCGGCGAAGTTGCTGCTGCTGCAGAAGGCACCCTGCCGGAGCCGAAGATCGACGCACAGGGCCGTTCCTATGCAACCGGCCGTCGTAAGAACGCAATTGCACGCGTCTGGATCAAACCGGGCTCGGGCAAAGTCACCGTCAATGGCCGTGAGTTCGAAGACTACTTCGCACGTCCGGTTCTGCGCATGGTGATCAACCAGCCGTTCGGCGTAACCAATCGCAAAGATCAGTTCGACGTTGTCTGCACCGTTTCCGGTGGCGGTCTTTCCGGTCAGGCCGGTGCCGTTCGTCACGGTATTTCCCGTGCACTGACCATGTTCGAGCCGGCACTGCGTCCGTCGCTCAAAGCTGGTGGGTTCCTCACCCGTGACTCGCGTGCTGTTGAACGTAAGAAATACGGTCGCGCCAAAGCTCGTCGTAGCTTCCAGTTCTCGAAACGTTAAGTCGTTTACGGGCACAAGGCTCGCGATACTGTTTTGGAAAAGCGTCACCCTCGGGTGGCGCTTTTTCTTTTTGCGAAAGCCAATAAAAAAAGCGGCGTCTTCATTCAGAAAGACGCCGCTTTTTGTTTCGTATCAAGACGTGCCCGTTGCTTATTGCCAGCGGTCCGAGAAATCGCGCGGGATCATCAGGATGTCGCGATCGACTTTGGTGACGTCCGTATGTCCACACAGTGCCATGGAGACTTCAAGCTCTTTGTGAATGAGCTCAAGCGCCTTGGTCACGCCGGCTTCACCCATCGCACCCAGGCCATAAACATAGGCGCGCCCGATATAGGTGCCCTTTGCACCAAGTGCCAAGGCCTTTAGCACGTCCTGGCCAGAGCGGATCCCGCTATCAAGGTGGACTTCTATCTTGTCACCAACAGCATCCATGATCGCCGGCAGGGCCCGGATGGATGACAGGGCGCCATCAAGCTGGCGTCCGCCGTGGTTGGAAACGATGATGGCGTCTGCGCCGACATTCAATGCTTCCAAAGCATCGCGCGGATCAATGATCCCCTTGATGATAAGCGGCCCGTCCCACATTTTGCGGAATTCGCGAATACGATCCCAATCAAGGGACACATCGAACGCTTCGGCCGTCCACGTGCTCAGCGATGACGCGTCGGCAACACCCTTGGCATGGCCGACAATGTTGCCAAAGAAGCGCCGCTTGGTGCCGAGCATGCCAAGGCCCCATTGGACTTTGGTCATCATGTTGGTAACCGATTTGAAAGTCAGCTTGGGCGGAGCGGACAGGCCGTTTTTCAGATCCTTGTGGCGCTGGCCCAGCATTTGAAGATCGACCGTGATGACTGCGGCCGAACATTTGGCGGCTTTGGCGCGATCAAACAGGCGTTTCATGAAGTCGTCGTCTTTAAGTGTGTAAACCTGCAGCCAGAATGGCTTGGATGTGTTTTCCGCGACATCCTCGATCGAGCAGATCGACATGGTCGACAGCGTGTAGGGGACGCCGAACTTCTCTGCCGCACGCGCAGCCTTGATCTCGCCATCCGCACTTTGCATGCCAGTCAGTCCGACCGGGGCAAGGGCGACGGGCATGCTGACATCCTGACCGATCATCTGGCTTTTGGTGGAACGCCCGGCCATGTCGATTGCGACCCGTTGACGCAGGTGGATTTCCTGAAAGTCGGTGGTGTTTTCACGGAATGTCTGCTCAGTCCAGCTTCCGGATTCTGCGTAATCGTAAAACATCCGCGGTGTGCGCCGTTTATAGATGCGTTTCAGGTCTTCGACGCAGGTAATCACTGGCATGAGCTCAACTCCGAATAAAATGTGCCTTGTATTGGTAATACCACTTTCCGAGGTTGTCGCAAACCGAATTGAAAATCAGCTTTTGAGTTGTTGTTTTCGGATGCCGGATTCAGGCCGATGTTGTTGGCACCAAAGAATTTTAAAAAGAGGGATCGAAAATTCGGAAGGTTGTGATATTAACAAATTTCTGACGCGATAATTTTTTGAATTTAAGGTGTGATCCAATGGTTGGAACGATGCGACGAGTTTTCAAAACATAACTGTTTGAACCTCTGTTGGATAACCTTGCGATATGTGAAGGGCCGCTAATGGAGCGGTCTTTTTTTATGCCAATTTGAAAGTTTGGCACTTACCTGAAGCCCAAAGAAAGGGACCCCCGATATGCAGTACAGAAAGCTGCACGACGCCGATTTTGATGCCGCAAACGCATTCCTTGCCAATCATGCAGCGACTTGCATGGTGCTGCGCGGGAACCTGCGAACTGCCGGTATTGAACGACGTCGTCACCCGCTTTCTGGCAACTGGTTCGGGGAAGTTGCCCCGGATGGCTGCATCAGCGCGATTGTCACGCAGTTCGGCAATGGCAATGTCTTTGTCGAGGCCGGCGATCAGAAGGCGATCCCAAAGGTCCTTACGGCGGCGTTTGTTGCCGATCCGCTGAAGCCGGTTGCAGGTGTGTTTGGTCAATCAGATCAGGCGCAGGATATGCTGTGCCAGCTGGGGCTTGAGGACGCGGCCTACGCGATCAATGCATCGGATGTGCTTTACGAGCTTGATCTCAGCAATCTGATCGTGCCGCAAAACGCCCGCGCCGATGATTTTCAGATGGTTGATGCGGAAAAGATTGACCGCAATACATTGCTGCGCTGGTTGCGTGCCTACGAGATCGAGGCACTTGGCGTGGAAGACACCCCCAGCCTTGATAGCAAAATCGCCTCACGACTTGTCCATGCACTGGATGCCCGGACCATGTGGGGCCTGATTGTCGACGGCAAGGCGGTGTCGCTTTCGGGCTTTAACGCAACCTTGCCCGATATGGTGCAAGTCGGCCCCGTCTGGACTCCGCCCGAAGAGCGCTCCAACGGCTATGCGCGCATTCTGGTGGCCAAAACGCTTCTGGCGGTGCGGGCCAGGGGCGTTAAACGTGCTATTCTGTCAACTGATAGTGAAGCGGCGGCGAAAGCCTATGAAGCGCTTGGGTTTAAGAAGATCGGGCGGTATCGGTTGGCGATATTGGCGGTGCATCAAGATTGGGCAACCATCAGAACGGCCGAAATTCCTGCGTACGCCGAAATGCAATCAGAGAGTATGGTGGACTGAGATAGGTTCCCCATATATACAATTAAATCTGGATCTTACGGTGTGTTTAGGGGAGCCGGATGTCAGTATACGTCATTTGTAATAGCGAAATGCCGCTTTACCGGTTGCCTGAAGGGGCTAAGGTCATCTGGCTGAATTCAGAGAAAGCTCCGAAGTCCGATGAGTTTGAAATCATTCATGGATATGATTTCTGTGACAATCCCGAACATGTTCACAATTACCTCGCAGGTTCGCTGGGTGCCTATGTGATATTGCAGCTTTTACTTGAGGAAGGTGAAAAAGTTCCTGAAAAGACCACGATCTGGCAATACCGAAAATTCGTGAGCCAGACAAAATTTGGCGAGCCAACGAAAAACTATCCCGGCATGTACTCCGTTAACAAGGGGAATGAAGTTGCTCCGGTTGTTTCAGATACATCAGACTTTTTTTTCCCGTCTCTTCTTAATTTGGGTAGCATCATCAACCACTATTCTTCTGTCCACCATCTTGAGGATTTCTATAAGTATCTGATTTGTACGCTCGAAACAGGTGTACTTAACCCCAAGGGTACGCTTCAGTTTTCCAACTTCAAGTTCCTGATACCCGGCGGAATTGAGTTGGGCACTTTCAAGACCGACTGGTGGAAGGTGGCAGCTGAAAAGGTCTTCAGATGTAATTTAGCGTTTGTCGATCAGTTCAAAGTTAAAGCCCCCGACAATCCTGTGCAGAAGCGTGCTGTTGCCTTTTGTTCTGAAAGATTGGGTAGTTACTTTTTGTTGATGCATCTGAGCAATACCAACAAAGGAAACATACCGATGAGCTTTATGGGAACGATGCATACTGTCTCAGAGGGGGATATTTATCTTCCTGGGCGCTAACGCTTGAGATACGTGACTATTGTCGACCTCAGTAACTGTTTTCGCTGATCACTTATAGCGGCTAAATATTTGGTTCGGATGGGCCTTATCTTTATCGTAACGAGTTATATGGAGAATCCTAAAATCAGCGTTCTTTTAGACTGGTTAACTGATAGCTTGCCAAGCGCGTCATGCTCGATGACGTCTATGACCGTAAGGAGGGGTGGTGAAAGCAGTTATACTTGCTGGTGGGTTGGGGACGCGTATTTCTGAGGAAACGCACCTTAAACCGAAGCCCATGATTGAAATAGGCGGTAAGCCGATCCTTTGGCACATAATGAAAGTGTACTCCACACACGGCGTCAATGATTTCGTTATCTGCTGTGGTTACAAAGGGTACTTGGTCAAAGAGTATTTCGCGAACTACTTCCTTCACATGTCTGATGTCACGTTTGACATGCAATCTAACAAGATGGAAGTCCATCAACGCAAGGCAGAGCCGTGGCGTGTCACGTTGGTTGATACCGGTGAGGCAACTATGACCGGGGGGCGCCTTAAACGTGTGCGAGACTATGTTCAGGACGAGGATGCATTTTGCTTCACGTATGGCGATGGTGTTTGCGATCTTGATGTCACCGCTAGCATAGATTTTCATAAGAAACATGGAAAACTAGCGTCGGTAACAGCAGTTCAGCCACCGGGACGCTACGGAGCATTGGAGCGATCCGGAACACATGTAACAGGGTTTTCGGAAAAACCACGCGGTGATGGTGGCTATATCAATGGTGGGTTCTTCATTCTGTCGCCAAAAGTGCTTGAACGAATTGAAGGTGATGAAACCAGTTGGGAAGCGGAACCACTAGCCGGGTTGGCCAAAGACGGGCAGCTTGAAGCATTCGAACATAACGGTTTTTGGCAGCCCATGGATACATTACGAGACAAGAACATGCTCGAGCGTTTGTGGGAAACGGGTTCCGCCCCTTGGAAAATTTGGGATTAGGCGCTCCAAAAATGCAAAATTCATCCTTTTGGAAAGGAAAGAGAGTTCTTCTAACGGGACATTCCGGCTTCAAAGGAGGCTGGCTGAGCCTTTGGTTGGCTGAAATGCAGGCTGATGTCTATGGGATTAGTCTGAGCCCTGATAACAATCCGAATTTGTTTGATGCAGCCAATGTCGCGTCAGTGATCAACAGCAGCGTTTTTTGCGATATTAGTAACCGTGATGCTTTGGCGCAACACGTTACGGCCATCAATCCCGAGATCGTTTTCCATTTGGCTGCTCAGCCGTTGGTAAGGGCTAGTTACCGCGATCCACTTTTGACTTTTGATACAAATTTCATGGGAACTGCGCATTTGCTAAATGCCCTCAGGGAGTGCAGCGAGCTCAAATGCGCCGTCATGATTACCACGGATAAGGTATACAAGAATCAGGAATGGCTCTGGCCGTATCGAGAGAACGAAGCGCTTGGTGGTCACGATCCATACAGTGCGAGCAAAGCTGCAAGCGAACATGTGATCTCATCGTTTCGTGATTCCTTCTTTGCAGAGAAGGGCGTGAGTATCTCATCTGCCAGGGCCGGAAATGTGATTGGCGGCGGTGACTGGTCGGAAGACAGGTTGTTGCCCGACGCTGTTCGGGCATGGTCATCAGGACGCACACTAGAGGTTCGTAACCCAAATGCTGTAAGGCCATGGCAGCATGTGGTTGAGCCACTTTACGGGTATCTGACCTTGGCTGAGCGCTCGTTTGATGACGCATCGCTTGCCGGGGCATATAATTTCGGTCCCAGCCATGAGGGCACTGATGACGTTCGATTTGTTGCCGAATTGGCAGCCAGCAAGTTTGGTGGTGGGAAGGTTGTTTTCGGTGCTGCGCAGAATGCTCTGCACGAAGCAAAAACGCTGCGCCTTGATAGCTCAAAAAGTCGAATTCAACTTGGTGTCAAACCGGTCTGGAGTTTGCAAGAGTCCATTGAGCGAACAATGAAGTGGTACCGCAAATTTTTGGATGGGGCTGATGCCCGCAAACTTTGCCTTGCCGATATTGATGATTTTGACAAAAGGCTTCCCCTATTATGAGCAGGTTTGAAATACATAACCTGCCTTTGGCGGGGGTCAGCAAGATTGTGCGTTCGTTCAAGTGGGACGAGCGGGGATTCTTAAGCCGCATGTATTGCAGTGACGAGTTTGAAAAAGCTGGCTGGGATACTTCTATCGCGCAAATCAACCATACCCTGACGTCGGAAAAGGGCACAGTGCGGGGGCTCCATTTTCAACGTCCTCCATATTCCGAAAAAAAATTGGTAACTTGCCTTCACGGAGAGATTTGGGATGTGGTTGTCGATATCCGCCGAGATTCCAGCACTTTCCTTCAGTGGCACGGCGAAAAGATATCGTCAGAACGCGGGGAAGCAATACTAATCCCGGAAGGATTTGCACACGGATTTCAAACGCTGACGGATGACGTTGAATTGATATATTTGCATTCAGCCCCATACGAACCTTCGTCTGAAGATGGCCTGAACCCGGATGATCCTGAATTAAGAATAAAATGGCCACTGCCTTGCGCGAATTTGTCTAAGCGAGACAAAGGGCATCCCATGATTGATGAACATTTTTCAGGGATCAAGCTATGAACTGTCGGCACTGCAATGCATCACTGACGCGCGGATTTCTTGATTTAGGCTTTGCGCCGCCATCTAATAGTTATGTCATTCGTGAACATCTTTCGGATCCGGAAGTTTGCTATCCGCTACGGGTTCAGGTTTGTGATCATTGCTGGTTGGTGCAGACAGAAGATTATACGAAGGAAACTGACCTTTTTACTTCCGACTACGCCTATTTTTCCAGTACATCGAAAAGCTGGCTCGCGCATGCTGCAAAGTATTGTGACAAGGTAATCCGTGACTTGGGCCTCGACGAAGAAAGCTTTGTTGTCGAGGTTGCATCAAATGATGGATATCTCCTGAAAAATTTCGTGATGCAGCGAATTCCGTGTCTTGGTGTGGAACCGACAGATGATACTGCGCGGGCGGCAGAACTCTTGGGCGTTCCAGTTGTGCACGAATTTTTCGGTCAGGCTGTTGCCGAAAAACTATCGGCCAGTCATGGGAAGGCGGATTTGGTGATTGGCAACAACGTGTTTGCCCACGTTCCCGACATCAATGACTTCGCGCATGGTTTAGCAGTAATGCTCAAGCCTTCAGGCACCATTACGCTTGAGTTTCCGCATCTAATGCAGCTTATCAAGCTGTGTCAGTTTGATACAATTTATCACGAGCATTTCTCTTACTTGTCTCTCTACACCGTTGGAAAGATTTTTAACGGTGCGGGGCTGCGAATTTATGACGTAGAGGAACTGACCAGTCACGGTGGCAGTCTTCGGGTCTATGGCTGTCATAAGGATGCAGATATCGAAACAACGTCATTTGTTTCCGAAGTCCTGTCGCAAGAAGAAAAGATGGGGCTTCGTAAGCCGCAGACATACGAGAGTTTTCAGGCAAGCGCCGATAAGATCAAAGATGACCTGCTGATGTTCTTGATCAATTGCAAAAAGCAGGGGAAGTCCGTCGCCGCTTACGGGGCCGCGGCAAAGGGCAATACGCTTTTGAACTATGCGGGTGTCAAAAAGGATTTGTTGCCCTTTGTTTGTGATGCCGCTGCCTCAAAACAGGGGAAATATCTGCCCGGAAGCCATATCCCGATCTTTGCACCAGAAGTGCTTAAGGAAAATGCACCTGATTATGTACTTGTACTGCCTTGGAACTTGCTGCCTGAAATACGCGAACAGCTTGGTTACCTGACCAAACACAATACCAAGTTTGTAATTGCCGTTCCGGAACTGGAAATTGTATGACGCGGTCGGTCCTTGTTACAGGTGCAACGGGATTTGTCGGTCGACATGTGCTGAGATCGCTGTGTGAGAAGGACGTCAGATTAAAGCTTGTTGCCCGTCAGCAGCCTGATTTGACCGTCATTGACAGCAATCAGTTTGCGCCAGTTATAGTTTCCACCACCGACCTGTTTAAAGAAAGTGTCGAATGGTGGCAGCGCAATCTGGAGGGTGTTGATACCGTTATCCATTTGGCGTGGTATGCTGAACCGGGAAAATACCAAACATCAGCACGTAATCTTGATTGTCTGTCTGGGACCTTAAAGTTGGCGCAAGCTTGCGAAGCTTCGAGTGTCAGTAGGTTCGTCGGAATTGGAACATGCTTTGAATATGACCTTTCCCAAAAGGTTCTGCCGGTGACCACGCCGCTTAGGCCCAATTCACCTTACGGGGCTGCCAAGGCGGCACTATACTTGGCACTGTCACAGTTTTTCCTGAATTCTTCAAACCTGAAAGGGAAGGCAGTTGAGTTTGCCTGGTGCCGTCTATTTTATCTCTACGGAGAAGGTGAAGACGAACGACGATTGGTTTCGCATATCCGAAACCAAATCCGGAAAGGAGAGTCGGTTGCACTGACATCGGGTACCCAGGTTCGGGATTTTATGGATGTCTCCGATGCAGCACGAGAAATTGTCGAGGTCGCACTGGGAGATGTTCAGGGGCCGGTTAACATATGCAGCAGGAAGGCAACGACTGTTAGAGAACTTGCGGAAAAAGTTGCGGACGAGTTTGGGCGACGTGATCTTCTGCGCTTTGGCGCGCGCGAAGACAACGTGATTGATCCGCCCTATGTTGTTGGGGAGTAACGACTTTATGACTTCAAACTCAGGTGTCAATGTGTTGTATCGGCAGAAGTCGTTTCCAGTACTTCAGAACCGTGTTTATGCAAGCCAAAGTGATGCAATAAGTTGTGTCACGGGTGATATAGAAGTCGTCGAAGACCTCCAAACGGGTTTAGTTCGCAATATCGCATTTGATCCGTCAATTATCGACTACGACGCGAACTACGATAATGAGCAGGGCCATAGCACTTTCTTCAAGGATCACCTTGAAGTTGTCTCTGAGATCATACAGCGGACAATGCAATTGTCCGATCTTGTGGAAGTTGGTTGCGGGAAAGGCCTTTTTCTGGAGCTCCTGTCATCCAAAGGAGCAACGATTACAGGGTTTGATCCAACTTACGAAGGAAGCAACCCAAAAATTGAGAAACGATACTTCGAGCCCGGAGTTATGGCCCCATCCAATGGGCTGGTTCTGAGACATGTATTGGAACATATTCCTGAACCCGTTTCGTTTCTTGAACAGCTTAAGGTCGCGAACGGTGGAAAGGGGCTCATTTATATCGAAGTTCCCTGTTTTGACTGGATTTGCGAAAACAAGGTTTGGTTCGATATTTTCTATGAGCATGTTAATTATTTCCGTCTAAGCGATTTTGACCGAATATTTGGTCGCATCCTGGATAAGGGGCGACTTTTCGGTGGGCAGTATCTTTATGTCGTTGCAGACTTGGCTTCGCTTGGGACACCTGAAATGGGTTCAGATGAGCGACTGCCTTTTCCGGAAGACTTTTTGAATATTCCAACAAACCCTGAAAAAAATATCGTTATTTGGGGTGGTGCATCGAAAGGCGTTATCTTTGCATTATTGATGATGCGTGCTGGATACAATGTGAAGGCCGCGGTTGATATTAACCCGGCTAAGCAGGGAAAATACCTGCCCGTAACTGGTGTGCCGGTGATTTCTCCGGATGAAGCGATGGCGTCACTACAGCAAGGGTCTGATGTCTATGTGATGAACTCTAATTACACTGATGAAATTCGCCGGATAACATCGGATAGGTTCAACCTTATTGAAACAGATACCAGAAAATAGAGGCGGGTCCGCAAAAATGGAAAAATCCAATACGTTGAAAAATGCTGCTGATGTGTTTATGCGGGAGTCTATATCGGAACGATATTCTTATAATTTTGAATGGCTTGGAAGGCCGATCATACAGTATCCGCAGGATATATGTGCCCTGCAGGAGCTGATTTGGACGGTGAAGCCGGATTTGATCATTGAAACCGGCATTGCACACGGTGGGTCCTTGATTTTTAGCGCTTCAATGTTGGCGCTTTTGGAAATGTCGGAAGCAGTACTGAACGGTGAGATGCTTGATCCTTCCAAGCCAAAGCGAAAAGTTCTGGGCGTTGATATTGATATTCGTGCCCATAACCGTAAGGCCATTGAAGCGCATCCCATGTATCCAAGGATTGAAATGCTGGAAGGATCCAGTATTTCGGATGAGATCTTCTCCAAGGTAAAGAAGGTCGCTGCAAACTATTCGAAAATTCTGGTTGTGCTCGACAGCAACCACACCCATGACCATGTTTTATCAGAGCTAAAACTTTACGCGCCGCTGGTTAGTGTCGAGAGTTACTGCGTCGTCTTTGATACAGTGGTTGAAGATCTCTCAAATGATGCATTTCCTGATCGCCCTTGGGGTGTTGGGGACAATCCGAAAACAGCGGTGTGGGAATATTTGAAAACTCACCCCGAGTTTGAAATCGATCAGGCTATCTCAGACAAGATTCTAATCAGTGTTGCGCCGGACGGATATCTCAAGCGCACAGCCAGCTAAAGCTAACAATTTAAACAGAAAAGATTTTTGATTATGAATACTCAGAAACTCTACAACATCTGCATCGTTCAGCCTCCGGGTTACATTCATTCGCTGGCGTTTGCGGAGTTGGCCGAGCTTTTGATGTATTCGATCCGCGAGGCGGGGCATCCGGCGCAGATTCAGACCAATCAGTTTGTGCAAGGGGCGATCAATATAATTGTCGGAGCGCATTTGCTTGATGTTTCGGCTCTGCGTGCAGTGCCAGAGGGCACGATTATCCTTAATACCGAGCAGCTCACAGGAGTGGGTGAGAAATGGCGGGAGCAGTTGACGGGCTGGTTTGAGTCTGGCCTTGAAATCTGGGATTACAGCCCGGCCAATATCGAGGTCATCAAGGCGCTGGGGGCTGAAAAGGTCCGTTACTTGCCGATTGGCTTCCAGAAAGAGCTCCAACGGATCGATATTACCGTCGAACAGGACATTGACGTTCTGTTTTATGGGTCGATCAATGAGCGCCGGCGCGACATCTTGAACCAGATCGAAGCCAAGGGGCTTAATCTCAAGGTGCTGATGGGGGTTTATGGCAAGGAACGTGATCAGTGGATCGCGCGGTCAAAAGTCATCCTGAACCACCATTTCTATGAGAGCCAGATTTTCGAGATTGTGCGAGTTTCTTACTTGCTTACCAACGCCAAGGCTGTGGTGGCTGAGGTTAACCCGGAGACGGTCATCGAAGACCGCTTCCGCAAAGGGATACTTGATGTTCCCTATGGCGGTCTTGTGGATGCGGTATCTGATCTTGTCGAAGATACAACCAAACGCAAGGCACTGCAGCGTCGTGCGTTGAACAGTATCATTAAATATCCGCAGGTTGATTTCACCAAACCCCTTCTGGAATTCACGCACTAAGGCTTACCGACATGCTCCGAGCAGACACGCGTATCAAGGTTGCTGCGTGCCGTGCCGGTGCCATGTTTGCGCTTGTCTGCTTCTTTGCCTTTGGGACTGTACGTTCGGTAATAGCTGAGAACCTGTCGCAGGTCCTTTATCGCTTTGAAAACCGGGCGTTGACCTTGGGGCGATATGGTTCGGTGGCGGTATTTCAGGAGCGGCTTTTTACGCAGGCGGCGAACTGTGCGAGCAAATCGACCAGTACCTATGGCGCGCCGGACGGGGTCGTCGGGGCGAAAACGCGTCAGGCGATCATTGATCTGCAACCGTGTTTGAATGCGGGTGTGCGGGCTGCAGTCGGGGCCGAGAGTTACGGGGCAATCACGGTCGGGCTTTGGCGATTATTGATGCCAGTCCAGTTGCCGCCACCTGATGCGATCACGCGGGCGAATCACCTGACCTTTGCGCTGGAGGGCACGGACTATGACGTCATCCAGTTCAATTTCTGTCAGTCAAGAAATCCTCGCAGCGGCAAGACCTTCCTTGAAGGCGATCCGTATTGCCATACCAATGACCCGCGCGCCTATCTGACATGGGGGCCGCGCGGGGCAACGGCCGGGGCAGGGGCGGAAATTCAGCAAATCCTGTTCGCCGCCGAGCGCGCCAATCCCGGATTGTTGCAAAGCGTCTTTGGCCCGTTTACCGAGGATATGCATCGCCTGGCACTTGGCAACAATGATGCGGCGTTTGATATACTCTGTGCGATCTGGGTCGATGAGCGGAAGCGCACTGCTTTCGAAAAACGCTTTGCCGCCTATGGCGCAAGGTACGAGGTGCAGGCGGCCTATCACCGTGTATATGACGCGGCCAATGCCGATGGCGGCAAGATAGCGCGATTTTTCAAATTATATAGTGCTCTGAAACCAGTGATAAATCGCGATCCGACCGAAATTGACCTAGCCTTTTTCATTGACCGTGCAACGCATGGATCGGTGCCACCCGGCGATATCAGCGATCTTGTAGATCGCATGACAAAATTCGTCACCCGCACGCGAAATGTGCCAAGCCCGGGTGAGCTGCGCAAACAACTGGCCGCCTGGCTGCCGACGCACCACAAATACAATGACCGGCTGGCACGGGATGCGATTTTTCTGGTTGATGACCCGGATGTAGTGGTGTCCGATGCCCATCGGCGCATGTGGTTACAACGATCCGGGCTAAAGGCCAGTGATTTTGGGCTGTCCGATGCGCGCTACGTTGCAAGCTATCCGGTTGCAAGCCCCACCGGATACGAGAAGATCGATAAATTCTATACCGTTTTGCCCGAGGATGCGCGCGCCTGTCCCGATACCGTACGCCGGGCGCGCAAGAAATAGGGCGCAATGATTTGCAACCATGAGCAAAGCGCATGGGGATATTGCAAATCGTAAGGGGTATTTCCCGCCTAATTGCTTGCATCTGCGGGGCTTGTTTGCCAACATCCGGGCGTTATCAATGCCTGTTTTCGAACAGGTGCTAAATATGGAGTAGGAATTGAAATGAGCGACGTTAGGGTCAAAGTCGGAATTCTCGGTGCCAGTGGCTATACCGGGGCGGAACTGGTTCGCATTCTTGCGCATCACGAAGCTTCGGACATTACCCTGCTGACCGCAGACCGACGCGCCGGACGTCCGTTCGGGGAAGTTTTCCCCCATCTTGCCCATATCAAGCTGCCGACCATGATCTCAATAGCCGAGGCTGACTGGTCGACCGTGGACCTGATTTTCTGTGCGCTGCCACATGGCACGACGCAGGAAGTCATTGCCGGTCTGCCAGACCATGTGAAAGTGGTCGATTTGTCGGCTGACTTCCGTCTTTTTGATCCGGAAACCTACAAGGAATGGTATGGCGCGGAACATGCGGCACAGGACCTTCAGAAAGAAGTTGTTTATGGTCTGACCGAACTGCACCGCGAAAAGATCAAAAAGGCACGTGTCGTTGCCAATCCGGGCTGTTATCCGACCCCGGTGCAGCTTGCACTGACGCCGCTTCTGGAAGGCAAGCTTGTCCATGCTGAGGACATCATCATTGATGCCAAATCCGGTGTGACGGGTGCTGGCCGTTCGCCCAAGGAAATGACGCTGTATGCCGAAGTGACCGAAGGCATTCATGCCTATGGCACCGGCGGGCACCGCCATGCACCCGAGATCGAACAGGGGCTTGCTTGGGCGTGTGGTAGTGATGTTGTGGTGAACTTTTCACCGCATCTGATGCCAATGAGCCGCGGTATCCTTGAAAGCATCTATGTCAAAATGACTGACGGCACTACGGCCGAGGACATTCAGGCCGCCCTTGAAAAGCGTTTCGCCGATGAGCCGTTTGTGCGTGTTCTGCCATTCGGTGTCACGCCGCAGACCCGCCATGTGCGTGGGTCTAACTATGTGTTGATGGGCGTGGTCAAGGATCGTGTGCCGGGCCGTGTAATCATCGTTGCGGTCGAAGACAACCTTGTCAAAGGCGCATCCGGTCAGGCGGTTCAGAACATGAATGTCATGCTGGACCTGCCCGAAACCATGGGTCTTGAGATCGAACCGCTGTTCCCGTAAGCGAACTGGTAGCTAACGATAGAAGGCGGAGCAAAGGCTCCGCCTTCTTTTTATTCCGGGTCGCCATTGGTCCCGCATTGTTGAATTTTGTGACGCAAGCCTTTCATGTCGCAGGGATCAACTCTAAACTGGACGCAATTAATTGAATGCCAGTTTGTGAAAGGTCCCACAGCATGCGTTTGTCCTATCGCGGGGTGAAGCCCACCATTGATGAAACCGCCTTCATTGCCCCCAATGCGACGATCATTGGTGATGTTGAAATCGGGGCTGAGACTGGCATCTGGTTTGGCTGTGTCATTCGCGGCGATGTGCATGAGATCCGCATTGGGTCGCGTACCAATATTCAGGACCTGACCATGGTGCATGTCGCCAAGGGCAAGTTTGGCACCTATATCGGGGATGATGTTACCATCGGTCATTCGGCGATCATTCATGCCTGTACGCTTGAGGATCGAAGCTTTGTCGGTATGGGGGCAACCGTCATGGATGGTTGCGTGATCGAGCAGGGTGGTATGCTGGGGGCTAATGCGCTTCTTTCGCCGGGCAAACGCATTCCGGCAGGGGAACTTTGGGCCGGTGTTCCGGCGCGCAAGGTGCGCGATCTGACCCAGGAAGAAATCGAGTTCTTCAAGGTATCCGCCGATCGCTATGCCGATCTGGCCCAGGAATACGTCAAATCAATCCCCGAGGACCTGGCGAAAAACAGATAAGCGCGCCTTGATGTTCTGCGCCGAATTTTTACACCGCTATCACACGCTCGGGTTATCCGTGGATATCCCTTTGACAGCGAGGCCTTTTGCAGATCATCATATGGTATGAGTTTAAAGCAACTTGCCGATTGAGGCATGAAAATCACCAGACACACCAGCAATATGACGCGGGATAACCGAAACAAAAAGGTGTGCTGATTAAAACTTGATGTGGGGTGATGGTATGACGGCCTGGCGATTTTTGCCATGCATGGTCGTGGTGTTTGTTCTGTTTGCCGGGGGAATGCAAACAGGTCAGGCAGAGCCGGTCAGCGACTGTTCAAGGCCACTGGTCATTCGTGCATCGGAAACCTACAGCCCGTTTAGCATGAAAGATGAAAACGGTGTCGCAGTTGGCATCGACAATGTTTTTATCGCCAAGATCATGAAACGGGTCGGTTGCGAATACCGGTTCGAATTTTTACCGTGGAAGCGATCGCTTTATGGCATTGAACATGGCGATATCGATGTTCTTCCGTCCGCGTCCCTCACAGAAGAACGCGAAGCATACGGCCTGTTTTCCGTTCCATATCGCAACGACGTCATTGGTTTTGTCGTGCGCAACGGCGATGCCGGGCGTATTTCGCTTGGCAGTCTGGACGATGTAATTGCCCAGAACCTTGTGATTGGTCAGGTGCGCGGGGCCTATCGCGGCGAAGCGTTTGAAGCGTTCGCCGCAAGCCCGGAAGGTGCGCGCCATGTCGTTGATGTATCTGTTGCCCCACATGGCTTGCAGTTACTGTTGGCAAACAGGATCGATCTTTTGCTTGGCATTCCGGCGGCCTATATCGCCCAGGCCGAAAATCAGGGATATGGTCACACTGTCGAGGAACATCCCTTTTTATTGGGCAAGGAGCCTGTCCGTCTGATGTTCTCGAAAAAGAACATTGCGCCGCAGTTGGTGCGCAAAATCAGTGATGCCATCATTGCAGAATCACAAACAGCGCAATACCGTGCGCTATACGGTGTGCAGGGTGTTGGAATTGAGGATCTGGCGGATAACCATTGACTTTTATCAAAGCAGGGATCAAGTCTCGGATGTAAATGAATGGCGTTCGCGTTTGCAAATATTAGCCGAAGCTCGCCTGAAAATTGATCAGATCAAAGTGATTTCGATGCCTTACATCACCCGTCCTGTATTTGTTCTTACTGCGTTTACGGCCATTACAGCTGGCACTGTCGGTCAGGCTGCCATGGCCGAAGATATCACGGCGTTATTGCAGCGCCTGGCGCATGAAGACGGGCAGATATCTGAAATTGCATCCGCGTCCCAATCGCCGTTTGAGGATTTGGCCCAACTGGGCGAAGCGCTTTATTTTGATACCAACCTGTCGGCCAATCGCACCATGTCCTGCGCGACGTGCCACGATCCATCCATGGCGTTCAAGGATCCACGCGTTGATGTGGCAAGCGGGGCGTTTTCATTGGGTGATGATGGCAAGAGCCTTGGTGATCGCAATGCGCCGATGGCCGCCTATGCCAAGTTTTCCCCAACCTTCCATGTCCGCGAAGATGGCGTTGCCGTTGGTGGCCAGTTCTGGGATGGGCGGGCCAAGGATCTGGCCGAGCAGGCCGGGGGGCCGCCGCTTAATCCGATTGAAATGGGCATGCCTGACAAGGCCAGTATCGTCGCGCGGCTTCGTGAAGACGAAGACTATGTCGCAGGCTTTAAGGCGTTTTTTGGGGATGATGTCTGGTCTGATGCGGATCAGGCCTATGGTGCGATGACACAGGCAATCGCGTCGTTTGAGCAGGATGAACAGTTCGCGCCGTTTGACAGCAAATATGATCGCTTCCTGCGCGGTGATTATAAAATGACGCCAGAGGAAGAATTGGGCCGTGTTCTGTTCTTTTCGCAGCAATTTACCAATTGCAATACCTGCCACATGCTGAAAACCAGCCCGACGGCAGAGGGCGAAACTTTCACCAATTACGAATTCCACAATATCGGCGTGCCGCGCAATGTCGCAACGCGCGATGCTGTCCGCAAGGATGTCGATTTTACCGATAACGGGTTGCTGGACAACGCAGCCATCGACGATCTGGCCTATCGCGGCAAATATAAAACCCCGTCACTGCGCAATGTCGCGGTGACAGGGCCCTATATGCATAACGGCGTCTTTGCCGATCTTGAGACAGTGGTTCGATTTTATAACAAATATAACAGCAAGGCCGAAATCAATCAGACCAACCCGGAAACCGGCAAGCCGTGGGGCGAACCGGAAGTGGTCGAGACCATTTCGCTTAAAGAGCTTGAGCAGGGCGATGCCCTTGATGAAAAGCGCATCAATGCCATTGTCGCCTTCCTCAAGACATTGACCGACGCGCGCTATGAGCCGCTTTTGGAACAGCAGCAGGCGGCCAAGGCAAACTAGGCTTTCAGCGTTTCTATCACCGCACTTTGCGCTAGATCGCCAAGGCCGGACTTTGTTGCCTTTTCAAAGACTTCATACGCACTTTGGCCAACTGGCGTCGACATGCCGAGTTCCTTGACCAAGGCAAGCGCATAGGATGCATCCTTGGCCCGCAAGGCGTTGGTGAAGTGGATGTTTTCGTGATGATTACCGCTGACCATGCCGGGAACGGTCATAAGACCTGAACCACTGGCATTTGCACCGATGGCAAAGGTATCGGCAACGGCTTGGCCATCAAGCCCCGCCTTTTGCGCGACCGCGACCAGTTCGGCGGCGGCGGCGATGTGAACGGCGCCGAGCAAGTTGTGCATCAACTTGTAAACCGTGCCAGATCCAATCGGCCCGAAATAAATGGTCTTTTTGCCGGTGTCATTAAGGATCGGGGTAATGCGATCAAGGGTTTCAGGCGCGGCCCCGATCAAAAATATGGTGTTGCCCGCTTCAACATCGGTGGGAATACCCGTTACCGGGCTATCAACATATCGTACACCAGCAGCCTCGATTGTTTTTGAAAGCTCAAGCACAAAGGCGTGCGACAGGGTGGAGCATTCAATCGCAATGCTGTCATTGCGCATGGTGGCAAGCGCACCATCATCGCCCAGCCAAACAGATCGTGCTGCCGCGTCATCAGACATAAATGAAATGACGGTATCGACATCTTTGGTGGCCATTGCCGGTGTGTCGCAGGCGACCGCGCCAAGGGTAACAAGCGGTTCAAGCTTGGCTTTGTTTCTGTTCCAGACCTTGACGTCATATCCCTTTGAAAGCAGTCGTTTGATCATCGCCGATGCCATGCGGCCAGCGCCAAGAAAGCCGATTGTGTGGGCCATCATTATTCCCTTGGATTTATTCGGGTAAAAGAAAACGGTCTGCCGTGATGGCAGACCGTGAAAATGTGTCAGGTGGTCTGCGATCAGATCAGGACAAGCTCACTTTGACATATTCGCCCGGTGCCGGGCCAATGACCTTAAGCTTGCCATCGCCCGGTTTGCGGGCATCGACCTTGCCACCGGCACGACGTCCGACCCAGTTTTGCCAATCGGTCCACCAGGATCCTTCATGCTGGGCGGCCTTGGCCATCCAGTCTTCCGGGTTGGCCGGATTGCGATTGTATGTCCAATAGCAATATTTCTTGGCCGCAGGCGGGTTGACCACACCGGCAATATGCCCCGATGCCGACAGGACGAATTTCACTTGGCCTGACATCAACTGCGTACCGGCATAGGTTGCCTGCCACGGTGCGATATGGTCTTCGCGGGTGGAGAGGAAGTAGACCGGAATTTTGATGTCACGCAGATCAATCGGTTCACCGAACATCTTTATGCCGCCCGGTTCACGCAACAGGTTCTTGTTATACATATTGCGCAAATAGAAGCTGTGCATTGCCTTGGGCATGCGCGTGGAATCGGAATTCCAGTACAGAAGATCAAACGGGAACGGATCCTTGCCCAGCATGTAGTTGGACACGACAAACGACCAGATCAGATCATTGGCGCGCAGCATGTTAAACGACATCGCCATATCGCGCCCGTCAAGGTAGCCCTCTTTGGACATCTTGTTTTCAAGGCTTTTGATCTGTTCGTCATCAACAAAGACCGAAAGTTCACCCGACTTTTCAAAATCGGTCAGCGTGGTCAGGAAGGTCGCGGATTTAACCCGGTCATCCCCGGTTTTCGCCATATAGGCCAATGTCGAGGCCAGAAGCGTACCACCAAGGCAATAGCCGATGGCGTTGACTTCTTTTTCGCCGGTGGCCTGTTCGATCATGTCAAGGGCGGCAAGAACGCCTTCCTTGGCGTAGTCTTCAAACGATTTTTCGGCAAGTTCGCTGTCCGGGTTAACCCAGGACAGGACAAATACCGTGTGACCCTGATCAACTGCCCATTTGATGAAGGAGTTTTCCGGGCGCAGATCAAGAATGTAGTATTTGTTGATCCATGGCGGGACGATCACAAGCGGGCGTTTTGCAACCTTGTCGGTGCTTGGCTTGTATTGCAGAAGTTCCATCAACGGCGTTTTGCCGACGACTGATCCTTCGGTGGTGGCGACGTTTTCGCCAACCTTGAAGGCGTCAAGATCGGTCATGCGGATTTGCAGTTTTCCCTTGCCGCGTTCAAGGTCCTCCAGAAGATTTTGCAAGCCCTTAAGAAGGTTCTCACCACCAGATTCGATTGTGGTCCGCAACACTTCCGGGTTGGTCATCAGGAAGTTTGTCGGCGAAATTGCATCGACGAATTGGCGGGTGTAAAAGTCGACTTTCTGGGCGGTTTTATCGTCAAGCCCGTCCACGTCGTGGACAACATTTTGCATCCATTGGGATGACAGCAAATATGACTGCTTGATGAAATCAAACAGTTCATTGTTTTCCCATGCCTCGTCACGGAATCGACGATCGCCTTTTTGCGGCGACACTACCGGTTCGGCTTCTTCGCCCAGCATGCGAAGGGTGGTATTGTGCCAGAGCGTATAATATTGCTGCCAAAGCTCCATCTGGGCTTCGACCAACTTGACCGGGTTTTGCATCATATGCGTGGTCAATTCGGCAAAGGCAGAGCCGATATTAAGCGGGTCCGGGTCGGATATTTCCGGATCTTCTGCCTGCTTTGCCAGGAATTCAGACACAAGTCGTTGACTTTTCTCAGCAATCTCTGCCATAGCGGCAGAGAGCTTTTCGGGATCCGGATGTTTGTTTTCAGTTTCGATGGCCTGTTGATCGCTCATGGGGCATTCCCTTATGATACCGCCGCAGATACAAGGTAACTTCAGAACATTTTTGCGTCTTTGCAATATCGCAAGACTTTTGACGTTCTATGTTCCGGGTATCCGATTGACGTTCCGGGTTGAAACTTTGCTTGATCCCAAGCTTATCATGGCCTTAGCCTAGCGCGTCGTTTAGGGGTAGTACAAGAATTATAAGGTGACGTTTTTGCGGATTGATTTAATGCAGACGTCGTCCAACTGAATTTGGAGCAGCGAAAAGAAATGGGCGTTCTGAAATCGACCACCGGGCAGGGGGCTTGGCAGGAGACTGCAAGGGGGAAGCTGCGGGTATTGCTGCAGACGGGCTCGGCCCTGGCTGTGGTGCTGACACTCGGCGCCTGTTCTTCGGTTCCCGATGCGATCAATCCGGTCGAGTGGGGCAAATCCGTCGGTGACATGTTTGATGGCGAAGATGAAGAGCGCGCCGTCAAATCCGACGAAGCCATTCCGGGTGAGGATGGCGAGTACCCGAACCTTTCCGACACGCCCGCCAAACCGGTAGTCACCGGCGATGCAGAACGTGACGCACTGGTTGCCGGCCTGGCCGCAGACCGCCAGAATGCCCAGTATGAACAGGGTGGCCGCCGTCAAAGCAGCCCGCCTGTGAACGCGCTGCAAGCCGCACCGGCCGCACCTGCATCGCAACCCGCGATCAATCCTGCACCGACAACACCGGTTTCCAGCAGTTCGATGGCTGACACCGGTAGTGCTGCGGTGGCAACTGCCACCACGAGCGCGGTAACCTCTGCACCAAGCGGCTCCAAGATTGCTGACGAATGGAATGCAAAATCCCCGTCCAGTGGCCCGGTCCCGACACCGGAAGCCCCGCCAGCAGCACCGACTGCGGCCCAGGGTGATGATGCCCGGGCCCAGCAGCTGGCAGCCTATGAGGCAGCACAGGCCGCGCAGAGTGGACAGTCTGGACAGTCTGCACAACAGACGAGTGCGGGTACTCCTGTATCGTCTGGCGATCCGGTTATGGATCAGTATCAGCGTCGTCTAGCCGAAGGGCAGGGTGCTTTTGCCAACGAACCGTCGCCAGTGCAGACGCAGGAATTTGATTATTCGATGTATTCCGACAATGGTTCGGTGATCGTTGATGAAAGCCAGTTGGGCGGGGCAGAGCCGATGTATGGCGACTCCATGACTGTTGATATGACGGTCACCAACGATGCGCTGGCGTCGCGTCTTGGGGTTCAGCCGATTGAACAGGCAGGCCCGTCTGTCAATGAAGTCCAGATCGCACAGATCCAGTTCGCGCACGGTTCGACCAACCTTGGTGGTGCTGATTACAACGTGCTTGAACAGGTTGCCGCAACCTGGCAGCAGACCAGCGGATTTATCCGCGTGATTGGTCATGCATCAATGCGGACTGGAAATATGTCGCTTGAACAGCACTTGGCGGTAAACCGCCGCGTGTCCGAAGGTCGTGCAGCGGCTGTGGTGTCGCGTTTGATTGACCTTGGTGTCAATCCGAATGCGATCTTTGTCGGGGCGGATGGCTCGGCCGATCCGCGCTACTACGAAGGCGTTCCAGCGGGCGAAGCCGGCAACCGCCGTGTCGAGATTTATCTGGATTACTGATCACGTCGATCAAAACAGTTCAGAACGAAACAGCAAAACGCGGGGGGGAGAAATCCTTCCGCGTTTTTTTGCGTTTGGGCATCTTGCGTGCAGAAATGGTCGGGTTTTTGCCGTCAGCCTGACTTCACCCGGTCCTTTCCCTGCCGTAAATCGCATTTATGCGTATTTTCCGCGCATTAATTCGTTGAGTATGATTTCAAGAAAAGGTACATCCTTCGAATTGTACGCTATTAATGGCCTGAATATCGGGCCTAAACGCAACTTTCGGGAAATCGAGGATATGCTTTTCGCATAAAATTCGAATTTCAGTGATTTGACGAGGAAACAGGATAATGTCGCAGGACTTCCACCGCATAAAACGTCTACCGCCTTATGTATTCGCAGAAGTAAATGCGATGAAGGCGGCGGCGCGGCGAGCGGGGGAGGACATTATCGATTTCGGCATGGGCAACCCGGACCCGGCGACCCCACAGCATATCGTCGACAAGCTGGTTGAAACGGTCCAGAACCCGCGCACCCATGGCTATTCAATGTCGCGCGGCATTCCCGGCCTGCGCAAGGCATTGGCGGCCTATTACGGCCGTCGCTTTGGTGTGGATATTGATCCCGAAACCGAAACCGTTGTGACCCTTGGTTCCAAGGAAGGGCTTGCCAACCTTGCCGCCGCAATCACAAGCCCCGGCGATATCTTTTTGGTGCCAAACCCGTCCTATCCAATCCATGCATTCGGCTTCATCATTGCAGGCGCGGCATTGCGCCATATCCCGATTGGCCATGATGATCAGGGGACGTTCAATACTGAAAGCTTTATGGACCAGCTTCATCGTGCGGTGAAACACTCCGTCCCGAAACCAAGTGCGGTAGTCCTGAACTTCCCGGCCAACCCGACCGCCCTTGTGGTGGATCTGGCGTTCTATCAGGAAGTTGTCGATTTCTGCCGCAAGCATGAAATCTATGTGCTGTCGGACATTGCCTATTCCGAGATCTATTTTGATGGCAATCCGCCGCCCTCGATCCTGCAATGCAAGGGTGCAAAGGATATCGCCGTTGAATTCTATTCACTGTCGAAAACCTATTCGATGGCCGGTTGGCGTATCGGTTTTGCCACCGGCAACAAAAAGCTGATCAATGCACTGACCCGCATCAAGTCGTACCTTGATTACGGTGCCTTTACCCCGGTTCAGGTCGCCGCAACCGCCGCCCTGAATGGTCCGCAGGATTGTGTCGATGAGTTCCGCAATCTGTACCGCGAACGCCGTGATATCTTTATCGAGGGGGCGCAAAGTGCCGGTTGGGAAATCCCGAGCCCGGCGGCGACCATGTTTGCCTGGGCACCGATCCCCGATGCGTTTGCCGAACTGGGTTCGCTCGATTTTTCCAAGCTGCTTTTGCAGGAAGCAGGCGTTGCCGTGGCACCGGGTCTTGGCTTTGGCGAGTATGGTGATCGCCATGTGCGTATTGCGCTTGTGGAAAACAAGCACCGCATTCGTCAGGCCAATCGCAACATCAAACAGTTCTTTGCCAAATGCCCTGATGCAGAATCTGCACGTGAACTGTTGAAGAAATCCGTCTGATATCTCATAAAGCATTCTGTGTTTCGCCCGGGACATGTCCCGGGCGTTCTGTTATCAGGGCGCTGTGATCTTTTTTGATCACGGGCGGAGCCAAAGATGTAACCACGCGACAAGGAGTTATCGTGAAAGACGTCGTCAAAATCGGTGTGGCAGGCCTTGGTACGGTCGGTGCCGGAACCGTTAAACTGCTGAGTGAACATCGCGACCTTCTGACAGACCGTTCGGGTCGCCAGATTGTCGTCACAGCGGTATCGGCGCGTGATCGAACTCGCGATCGTGGTTTTTCCACCGAAGGCCTGACCTGGTATGATGATGCCCGTGATCTTGCCGCGGACAAGGATATCGACATCCTTGTCGAACTGATCGGCGGATCAGATGGCATTGCCTATGATACCTGCAAGGCGGCCCTTGAAAACGGCAAGCACGTTGTGACTGCCAACAAGGCGCTGATTGCGCTTAAGGGTGCGGAACTCGCACGGATTGCCGATGCCAACAATGTCACCATCGCCTATGAGGCGGCGGTTGCTGGCGGTATCCCGGTGATCAAGGCATTGCGCGAAGGTCTGGCTGGTAACGAGATTTCGCGTGTGACCGGCATTCTGAACGGTACGTGTAACTACATCCTGACCACCATGCGTGAACAGGGCCGTGACTTTGCCGACGTTCTGGCAGAGGCACAAAAACTTGGCTATGCCGAAGCCGATCCGACCTTTGATGTCGATGGCATTGATGCCGCGCACAAGCTTGCGATCCTGGCAAGCCTCGCCTTTGGTGTGGAAGTCGACTTTGACGCGGTTGCGGTCGAAGGCATCCGTAGCGTATCCGCACTTGATATCCAGCTTGCCGAAGAACTTGGGTATCGCATCAAACTGCTTGGCATCGCCAAACAGACGGCCGAGGGCATCGAGCAGCGTGTATCCCCGGTGATGGTCGATCGTGCGACCCAGATTTCCAAGGTCGAAGGCGTGTTTAACGCGGTTGCCCTTGAAGGCGACTATGTCGGTCCGGTGGTCCTGCAGGGCCGCGGGGCGGGCGAGCGTCCGACCGCATCGGCGGTGGTTGCCGATATCGTCGATATCGCGGCTGGTCGTGCAGCACCGGTGTTTGGTTTGCCGGCAGATCGCCTTAAGAAAAACGTGCGTGCGTCGCTCGAAAAGCATGTTGGCGCCTATTACCTGCGCCTGATGGTGTGGGACCGCCCGGGTGTCATGGCCGAGGTGACCGCAACCCTTGCCAAGCATGGGGTGTCGATGGCGTCCATGATCCAGCACGGCCGGGCTGAAACCGAAGGCGGTGTTGTGCCGGTGGTGATTGTGGCACATGAAACGACCGAGGCTGCCATGTCGGGGGCTGTCAATGATATTGCAGCGTTCGAAAGCAATTCACAGCCGCCGGTTCTGATGCGGATTGAAAGCTTCGCATCTTAACAAAATGAACAACACATATTCGCCCCGTATCTGCCACGATGCGGGGCGATGTTGTATAGCTCGGACAGAAAATCGAGCATAAAAATAAAAAGACAACAATGAGATGGGGCCCCCAGACCCCACATCAGCAATACGAGGAAGAAGATATGGATCGAAATCTTGCGCTTGAAACGGTTCGCGTAACCGAGGCGGCGGCACTTGCGTGCTCTGGCCTGATGGGACGCGGCGACGAAAAGGCAGCCGATCAGGCCGCCGTTGACGCCATGCGCAATGCGCTTAACAGCATGGATATCAAAGGCACGGTCGTTATTGGCGAAGGCGAACGCGACGAAGCTCCTATGCTGTTTATCGGCGAAGAAGTTGGCTCCGGCGAAGGCCCGGAAATCGATATCGCGCTTGATCCGCTTGAAGGCACGACCATTTGCGCGACCGGCGGCCCGAACTCTTTGGCCGTCGTTGCCATGGCCGAAAAGGGTGGCTTCCTCAATGCGCCCGACACCTATATGGAAAAGATTGCCGTTGGCGGTGGTCTTCCGGATGATGTTGTTGATCTTGACGCCAGCCCGGCCGAAAACCTTAAAAGCTTAGCTGCGGCAAAAGGCTGCGATGTTGCTGATCTGGTTGTGTGTATTCTTGATCGTCCGCGCCATCAGGAAATCATTGCCAAAACCCGCGAAGCCGGTGCACGCATTATGCTGATCGGGGATGGCGATGTTGCCGGTGTGATCGCGACTTCTCAGAAAACCTCGGGCATTGATCTTTACATGGGTACCGGCGGCGCACCCGAAGGTGTTCTGGCCGCAGCAGCCCTTCGTTGCATCGGTGGTCAGTTCCAGGGCCGTCTTGTTTTCCGCAACGATGACGAAATCGCGCGCGCGAAAAAATGGGGCATCGAAGACCTGACCCGCAAATACAAGCTGACCGAACTTGCCAAGGGCAATGTCATGTTTGCTGCGACCGGTGTGACCGATGGTGCAATGTTGCGCGGCGTGCGTCGCTTTGCCAATGGGGCCGAAACCGAAAGCATCGTGATGCGTTCGCAGTCTGGTACTGTGCGTTACGTCCGCGCGGTTCACGATTTCAGCCGGAAAATCTGGTACAAATAAGCGACCGGTTCGCAAATTTCGAAAAGGGAGTGCCTTGATGTAATTCTCGGCACTCCCTTTTTTCGTTTAATGGCTTGCAGGGGCTGGTGGACTGCGTTACATCCTCCGCCCCCTGTGACCAACACCAAATCCCGGAGCCTGCCTGATGTCGGAAATTATTGCCCTTGATTTCGGAACGACGAACTCTGTTCTTGCCGTGGCAGACAGTGCAGGAAACGTGCAATCCGCCACGTTCGAGGTCGGCACCAAAAGCTTCGATACCTATCGGACCATTCTGTATTTCTGGGAAGATCAGGATCTGAAGGCGCCAAATGCGCCGACCCACACCAAAAGCTGTTCCGGCCCGTTCGCGATTGAGGAATACCTTAAGGAAAGCCATGATTGCCGCCTGATCCAGTCGATGAAATCCTATCTGGCGGCCAAGGATTTTGAGGGGACCGATATCTTCGGAACCAACTATTCCATCGAAGATCTGATTGGTACGTTCCTGACGCAAATCCATCACTTCGCGCAGCACAGCCTTGGCTGGCTGGGGCAGCGGGTGGTTTCCGGGCGGCCGGTCGCCTTTGCCGCCCTGGCACTGGGCGATGACCGGGTATTTGCCGACGAACGCCTGACGGTGGAGGGCGACACGGCCCTGGCCCACCAGTTGCAGCGCGCTCTGAACCAGCTGCAACCGGATTGGGAAGCGGCCATGGCAAACCACCTGGGCGATGTGCCGGCCCATTTCATCGGCAAACGCATCCGCCAGGCAGTCAAGTGGAGCCGCCAGGCTTTCAGCACCATGAACGCCAATGTGGAGGAATATGTCCACGAAGAGAGCCGCACTCTGCCCGGCCGGCGGGAGCTGGAGGCCACATTTCAGGATATCGATGAGCTGAGCCTGCGCACCGAACGCCTGGAGGCTCGGCTGAAGCAACTGCAAGCACCCGGCAGCGATAACAATACGGAGACCCTGTGACCCGCCTGCAACGCCTGTTCCGAATTGCCTGGGTATTCTGCCGCTACCGGCTGGACACGTTTCTGCCCTTGTCTGAACTGCCTACACCGCTGAAAATCTTTTTTCTGCTGGCACCCTGGCACCTGTTCCCGCAGCC
>ENA-ORCZ01000184-ORCZ01000184.1-marine-metagenome-genome-assembly--contig:-NODE-184-length-45981-cov-4.379553_pt1 | contig 45981 bp, 45 predicted proteins | sample MGYA00237785_ERZ508519 | MGnify/ENA primary metagenome ERZ508519 (study PRJEB26189, sample SAMN06268790) | marine metagenome | isolation source: Bioluminescent Bay, La Paraguera, Puerto Rico | place...
GCGCCTCATCAGGCCGAGATTGCGCCGGGCGCGGCGCCAGGGTGCATCCGCGGACTTGTAGATGATGTGGCGCAGGTCGTTGAGACGGCCGGGCGTCGGCGGCTTGCCGGCGCCGATCCAGCTCTCGCGGGACTGGCCGCCCTTCCAGGCCTTGGTGGTGAAGCCGAGGATCTCGACCTTGACGCCGCAGCGTTCCAGAGTGCGCGCAAGGATATCGGCGCAAGTCGCCGCGACCGTGATCGGACGGCCGCGCATGGAGCCGGAATTGTCGATCAGCAGCGTCACCACCGTGTCGCGGAAATTGGTGTCGCGCTCCTGCTTGAAGGCGAGCGGCGACATCGGATCCGTGACGGCGCGGGTAAGGCGGGCGGTGTCGAGAAGGCCCTCTTCCAGATCGAAGTCCCAGGCCCGGTTCTGCTGCGCCATCAGCTTGCGCTGCAGCCGGTTGGCCAGCCGCGCGACGGCGCCCTGCAGGTGGGTCAGCTGCTTGTCGAGGAAACCGCGCAGCCGGTCGAGTTCGGCCATGTCGCAGAGTTCTTCCGCCGTCACGGTCTCGTCGAACTGGGTGGTGAAGACACGATAGTCGGTCTCGGGCCGGTTGGAGAAGGGCAGGTCCGGCCGTTCGCTCTCGCCGGGCTCCTCGGAATCCTCCGCCATGTCCTGATCGGCGAATTCCTCCATGTCGGCTTCGGCTGCGTCCGTGTCGCCGCTTTCCTGTTCCTCGCCGGAAAGTTCCATTTCCTGCGGGGAAGCGTCCTGCTCGCCGCTGTCCTCTTCGCTGTCGTCGCCGCTCTCGGCCTCGTCGTTGTTGCCCTCGTCCTCGCTCTCGTCGGGATCCATGTCCTGATCGTGGTCGCCGAGTTCGTCCCCCATATCGAGGGACTTGAGAACATCGCGCAGCCGCGAGGCAAAACTGTTCTGGTCCTCGACCTCTGCCTCCAGCCGGTCGAGATCGGCCCCGGCCTTTTCCTCGATCCAGCCGCGCCACATGTCGACGAGCTTCGTCGCGCTTTCCGGCGGCTTTGCACCGGTCAGGCGTTCGCGCACCATGAGCGACAGGGCGTCCTGAAGCGGGGCTTCCTCCCTCGAGGCGATGTCGGGGGCGCCGGACTTGCGGAAACGGTCGTCAAGCATCACCGCCAGGTTGTCGGCAACGCCCTGCATGCGCCGCGCGCCGACGGCCTCGCAGCGGGCCTGTTCGACGGCCTCGAAGATTGCCCGCGCATCAGGACCCTGGGGTATGTTGCGGGCATGCACGGCCTTGTCGTGGCAGGCGATGCGCAGGGCCATGGAATCCGACAGGCCGCGTGTCACCGCGATCTCGCGCGCATTCACCTTGCGCGAGGGCTCGGGCAGGCGGGCCGACAGGCCGCTCAGACCCGGACGGTCGCCGGAAAAGATGACTTCCAGTTCCGCTTCGCCGGCGATCGCCCGCATGGTGCCGCTCACCGACTGCTTGAAGGGCTCGGTGGTCGGGGCGGGCTTGCTGCCCGGAAGCGAATTGTGACCTGGCCGCGGTGCCATTCAGAACCCTCAGCTCATGACGACGTTGACGGAGGATTCCGGCAATTCCTCGCCAAAGCAGCGCTGGTAGAATTCTGCCACCAGGGACTGTTCCATGTCATCGCATTTGTTGAGGAAAGTCAGGCGGAAGGCAAAGCCGACATCGCCAAAGATATCCGCGTTTTCCGCCCAGGTGATGACCGTACGCGGGCTCATCACGGTGGAGAGGTCGCCGTTGATGAAGGCGTTGCGGGTCATGTCGGCGAGGCGCACCATCTTGGAGACGATGTTGCGGCCCTCGTCCGTCCTGAAGTGCTTGGCCTTCGACAGGACGATGTCGACTTCGTTGTCATGCGGCAGGTAGTTCAGCGTGGTGACGATCGACCAGCGGTCCATCTGGGCCTGGTTGATCTGCTGGGTGCCGTGATAGAGGCCGGACGTGTCGCCGAGGCCGACCGTGTTGGCGGTGGCAAACAGGCGGAAGGCAGCATGCGGCCGAATGACGCGGCTCTGGTCGAGCAGGGTCAGGCGCCCGGAGGATTCCAGAATGCGCTGGATCACGAACATCACGTCCGGACGGCCGGCGTCATATTCATCGAAGACCAGCGCGACATTGTGCTGGTAGGCCCAGGGCAGGATGCCGTCCCGGAACTCGGTGACCTGCAGGCCGTCCTTGATGACGATCGCGTCCTTGCCGACAAGGTCGATACGGGAGATGTGGCTGTCGAGGTTGACGCGGATGCACGGCCAGTTGAGGCGGGCTGCGACCTGCTCGATATGCGTCGATTTCCCGGTGCCGTGATAGCCGGTCACCATCACGCGGCGGTTATGGGCAAAGCCGGCCAGGATCGCGAGCGTCGTCGCCCGGTCGAACAGGTAATCGTCGTCCCGCTCGGGCACATGCTCGGACGGCGCTGAAAATGCAGGAACCTTGAGGCCGGACTTGAAACCGAAAACCTCTTCTACGGAAATCTCAGTGTCCGGCATTGCCATGGCCGCAGTCGTCGTCTCAGTCATCAGTCCTCCGCAATCCCGGACGGCCGGGAAGGGTCAATTGGGGAAAGCCTGCAGGACCCTGCGGGCTCTAAAGGAAACCGGCTTTTTTCAGGACGTTGTAGGCCTGAATGATTTCCCGCAGGCGGTCTTCGGAAGACCTGTCACCGCCATTGGCATCCGGATGGTTCAGTTTGACCAGCTCCTTATAGCGCGCTTTGATTTCGGCGCCACGGGCTGTGTAGGGGAGATTGAGCACATCCAGGGAACGTTTTTCAAGCGTTAGTAGCTTTCTTTCGCGCGGCCGGCGCGTTTGTTCGGCGCGCCGCTGCGCATTGGCGCGCATGTTGGAACGGGCGTCGAAGCCATCGGGGCCGTCCGCGGCCTGACGGTTGACGCCCATCTTCCAGGTCGGCCGGTGCCCGGTCAGGCTGTCCTTCTGGTAGGTGCGTACGTCGTCGTCACCCATCCCGGTGAAGTAGTTATAGGACTTGTTGTACTCGCGCACATGGTCGACGCAGAAATGAAAATACTGGCCCTCCCGGTTGCGCCCCTTGGGCGCCCGGTGCATGCCCGGCCGTTCGCAGCCGGGATGGTCGCATACCGGATGGCGGTCCTGCTCGACCCGTTCCTTGTCCGGCTTCACGCGAATGCTGTCGAAGAGTTTGGAGTCCAGTTTCATGCGTCAGAATATCGAAGTCCGAGTGAACGCGGGCAAGCCCGCGGGGAGTTGCATTTGCCCGGTATCCAACGCTAATTTCCGGGCGTCGGATGGCCGGGCAACCGGCAAGCCCGACACTTTATCAGCCGGGGTCGGGCCATGAAAGACTTGACCTTTGAAAACAGCCACGCCAGTTGAGTCTCATGAGCACCAAACAGACGATTTCCGCCAAGCTGACGGAGGCTTTTGCACCGTCCTTCCTGAATGTCATCGACGAATCAGAGAAGCACCGCGGCCATGGCGGCTGGCGCGAAGGCGGCGAGACCCATTTCCGGGTACAGATCACCTCCGCTGCCTTCGAAGGCATGAGCCGGGTTGCCCGGCACCGGGCAATCAACGAGGCGCTTGCCGAGGAACTCGCCGGCGGGGTCCATGCGCTTGCCCTCGAAATCCGCGCCGACAGCGAACCGGATCCGCGCGCTGCCCGGGTCGCGGACGTCTGACGGTTTCGGATTACCCGTCAGGGTTTCGCCATTCACGCCATTCCAAGGTCAATACGGAACGCTCAAGCCCCGGCCTTCGCAGGTGCAGTGCCGGTCTGAGCCGGTGATGTCGTGACAGGCGCCTTGACGCCCGGGATCTGCCCGAGCGGCATGATGCGCAGGCGGGTGATGCGGTTCTTTTCCCGGCGCAGCACCGTGAAACGGAAGCCGTGGAAGGTGAAGATCTGGCGTTCTTCCGGGATCATCCGGGCCTCGTGAATGACGAGGCCGGCAATCGTGGTGGCTTCGTCGTCCGGCAGGCTCCAGTCGGCCGCTCGATTGAGGTCGCGGATCGGCACGGAGCCGTCGACGATCACCGACCCGTCGGCCTGGGGCCTGAGGCCTTCCAGCTCGACGTCGTGCTCGTCGGCGATTTCGCCGACGATTTCCTCCAGGATGTCCTCCAGCGTCACCAGACCCATCACCTCGCCGTATTCGTCGACCACCAGGGCGAAATGCGCCTTGTGCCTCAGGAAGGCGTTGAGCTGGTCCTGGAGGGACGTCGTGTCCGGCACGAACCAGGCGGGGGACGCAATCTCGAGAATGTTGACCTTGGCCGCATCGCCGCCTGCGGCATGCAGGGCGCGCAGAAGGTCCTTGGCATGGAGAACGCCGACGAAATTGTCGGTCTCGCCGCGCCACAGGGGCAGTCGGGTATAGGGAGAAGACAGGGCCGAGTTGACCAGTTTGTCGGGATCGTCGTCGATGTTGAGTGCGACCATGTTGGTCCGGTGCACCATCACGTCGGAGACTTCCAGTTCGGCAAGATCAAGCAGGCCGCCGAGGCGGTCGCGCTCGCCCTTTTCGAGGCCTCCTTCGATATGCTGCAGGTCGACGGCGCCGCGCAGTTCCTCATGCGGTGACAGGATCGACTTGTCGTCGCCGACATTGACCCCGACCAGCTTCAGAATGTTGCGGACGATCCATTCCACTCCGATGACGATGGGCCCGAAGACGGCGACGACGAAGCGCACCAGCGGCGAGACCGCCAGCGCGAAGCGTTCGGGATTGGAAATCGCCCAGGTCTTCGGCAGCACTTCGGAAAAAACCAGCACCATCGCCGTCATGACCAGGGTGGCAAGCGCCACGCCGGCATCGCCGAACAAGGTCAGGAAGACGCTGGTCGCGAGTGCCGAGGCCAGGATGTTGACCAGATTGTTGCCGAGCAGCAGCGCGCCGATCAACCGTTCGCGATTGGAGATGAGGGCCATCGCCACGCGTGCACGCCAGTCGCCGGTCTTTTCCATCTGGTGAATGCGGGCGCGCGACGCGGCGGTCAGCGCGGTTTCCGATCCGGAAAAGAAGCCCGACAGGAACAGGAGCACGAAGACCGCTGCGATGGCCAGCCAGAGAGCCGTTTCCGTCATACCTCTAATTTCTCCTTCAGGAAGTCCGATACCAGTGCGGGATCGACACCCTTTTCGACAAAGGCTTCGCCGATGCCGCGGGTGAGAATGAATGTGAGCGCACCGCGGCTGACCTTCTTGTCCTGGGCGATGATGTCCAGCAAGGTCTCCGCCGGCGGCAGCTGGCCCGGGATATCGCGCATGCGAACCGGCAGGCCGACATCGCTCAGGTGTTTGCGCACGCGGTCGACCGTGTCGGCGCCGACGAGGCCGAGGCGCTCGGAGAATTCATGCGCCAGCATCATGCCGATGGAAACACCCTCGCCGTGGACGAGCCGTTCGGTCTCGTAGGCGACCGCAGCCTCCAGCGCGTGCCCGAAGGTGTGACCGAGGTTCAAAAGCGCCCGGCGGCCGGATTCCAGTTCGTCGGCGACGACCACGTCGGCCTTGGCCTGGCAGGAGCGCGCCACCGCCTCGTCCCGCTCGGTGCCGCCGGCAAAGACCGCCTGCCAGTTGGTTTCCAGCCAGGCGAAGAAATCAGCGTCGCCAAGAAGCCCGTATTTGGCGACTTCCGCATAACCGGCACGGAAGTCTCGCGGCGGCAGCGTGTCCAGTATGGCGGTGTCCGCCAGCACCAGGGCCGGTTGGTGGAAAGCGCCGATCAGGTTCTTGCCGTGGCGCGAATTGATGCCGGTCTTGCCGCCGACGGAACTGTCCACCTGGGCCAGAAGCGTGGTCGGCACCTGAACGAAGGCCATGCCGCGGCGCACCGCGGAGGCGACGAAGCCGGTCAGATCGCCGACGACGCCTCCGCCAAGCGCGACGACCGCGTCGCCGCGTTCCAGCTTTGCCGACAGAACCTCGTCGCACAGCCGTTCGAACTGGCGGAAACACTTGGTGCTCTCACCGGCCGGTACCGTGATTGCGGTGTGCTGCAGGCCTGCCGCCTTGAGGCTTTCCGAAAAGGCCTTCAGATGCAGTCCGGCGACGGTTTCGTCGGCGACCACCGCCAGGCGTGCACCCGGCAGAACGGCGGCGATCTCCGCGCCGGCACCTTCCAGGAGGCCGCGGCCGATCCTGATGTCGTAACTGCGCGTGCCCAGGTCGACCCGTACGATTTTCTCGTCCCGCCCCAACAGCGCCTTTGCCACTACCGTGTCTGCCATGCCGTTTTGCTTTTTCTTCAAACCTGTGATGTCTGCGAAGCGTCCACGCTCTCGCTGTCGAAAAAATAGTCCGCCAGGGCAAGGATGATCTGGTCGACCACCGTCTCGTGCGGGACATCCCTGGACGGCACCGTCAGCGCCGCCAAGGCGTAAACCGGCTCGCGGTCGGCCATCAGCTTGCGCATCGTGCCTTCCGGGTCCGGGTTCTGTAAGAGCGGCCGCGTCGACCGGCGGCGCACGCGCGCCATTACGGTGTCGAAATCGACCTTCAGCCAGATGGAGAGGCCATGCTCTGCGATTTCCGCCCGGGTTGCCGCGCTCATGAAGGCGCCGCCGCCTGTCGCCAGAACCTGTGGTCCCTCACGCAGCAGCCGCGCAATCACCCGTTCCTCACCACTTCGGAAATAGGGCTCGCCATGTTCTGCAAAGATTTCGGAAACACTCATGTTGGCAGCGCGCTCAATTTCGGTATCGGCATCGATAAATTCAAGGCCGAGCCGTTGCGCCAGACGCTTGCCGACGGTCGACTTGCCGCAGCCCATGATGCCGACCAGCACGATCGATCGCTGCCCGAGTGCACGCACCAGGCGCGCAAGATCGACGGATTTTGCATCCGTTCCGGGGGCCCCCGTTTCGGGCGTCTGCGTGTTGTCGTTGTCTGTCATGGCGGCGTTTTAGCATATTCGTCAAAAAAGACACTCGGGAACGCAGCTATGACACAACTCCGGTCCGGCGAGCCCGGCTTTGTCTTGCAAGCTTTGCCGCGTTGCTGAAACAATCCTCTATCCGATTCGCCATAAAGGCGCCGGATACCCGTTCCGATGCTCCGCCCCGATCTGGAGAGATGCGACTTGCCGACCCTGACCCGCCTGCTGCTCGTGCTGATCCTGCTGGGCGCGCTCGGCTACGGCGCTGTCTATTCGCTCGCCTATCTGGTCGAGCCGCGCGAGCGGGAAATCGAGGTTCGGGTCAAGAAGGAGGGGTTCGGCCGCTAGGCCGGGCCGCCTGGAAGCCATGGCAGCCGGTTTCGATCTTGAGAATTTCCTGGAAATGCTGGCAGCCGAACGCGGCGCGGCGGAAAACACGCTGGCCGGATACCGCCGGGACCTGGAGGATTTCTCCGGATTTCTCGGCCGCCGCAAGCTTGCCGATGCCCGGGCAGAGGATCTCACGGCCTACCTGGGCGACCTGACCCGACGCGGATTTGCCGAGAGCTCGCAGGCGCGGCGGCTCTCCGCGCTGAAGCAGTTCTACAAGTTCCTCTACGCCGAAGGCAGCCGCGAGGACGATCCGACCCGCACCCTTTCGGCGCCGAAGAAACGCGCCGGCCTGCCGAAAGTGCTCTCGATGGAGGAGGTCGACCGGCTGATCGAAACCGCGCGGGCGGAGACGCTAAAGCCGCAGAAGAGTGCTGCAGCCCGGCTGCGCGCGCAGCGTATGTACACGCTGATCGAGGTGCTCTATGCGACGGGACTGCGTGTCTCCGAACTGGTGGCACTGCCGGTGACGGCGGCGTTCAGGGATGCCCGACTGATCGAGATCCGCGGCAAGGGCGGCAAGGAGCGGCTGGTGCCGCTGTCCTATGCCGCCCAGGCTGCAATGAAGGACTATGTAGGCTTGAGGGCTGCAGAAGGGGCATTCGACAAGAGCCCGTGGCTGTTTCCCTCCCATGGCGACAGCGGGCATCTGACGCGCCAGCATTTCGGCCGCGACCTGAAAGACCTGGCCATCGCTGCCGGGCTCGATGCCTCAAAGGTCTCGCCGCACGTGCTGCGCCACGCCTTTGCCTCGCATCTTCTGCAGAACGGTGCCGATCTGCGCGTGGTCCAGCAGCTCCTCGGCCATGCGGATATCTCGACGACGCAGATCTACACGCATGTGCTCGATGAACGGCTGAGGGAGCTTGTTGAAAGCGCCCATCCGCTGGCGCGCAAATAGCCCGCTGAAAGTCGGTGCAGGAAACAGACGAATTCCCAACTCTCTTTCGTCATCCCGGCCAAGCGCAGCGCGAGCCGGGACCGGGGAGGCACAGGCTTGCAAGCAAGATCATCGGCGCATTGTATTTGGGCTCCCCAGTCCCGGATCTTCGCTTCGCTGCATTCGGGATGACGGACTGAGGGCGCTGGCGATTAACTTTCGCACTGCCTTGTCGCTCGCATAAGAAACGCCAGGCCCCGCTTGGGAACCTGGCTTCATGTCTCTTCTGAAAACTTCCGGTCAGGCGGCGCGGACGCCGGAGAGGAAGCTGGAGATTTCGCTGCGGATCAGGGCGGCCTGTTCGGAAAGCGATTTCGCCAGCTGCTCGACTTCTTCGCCGGTTGCGCGCGCATGTTCGGTCGCGGAGCCGACAGCGGTCATGCATTCGGCGCCCTCATGCGAGCGCGAAGAGGCATCGACGACGTTTCTGGCGATGGACTGCACCGCAGCGTCCTGCTGGACGACCGCCGATGCGACCGCCGACGCGAGGCCTTCCATTTCCGAAATGATGTCGGTGACCTGTTCGATCGCGCCGAGCGCGTGGTTGGAGGACATCTGGATCGCCTCGACCTGGCTGGCGATGTCTTCCGTCGCCCTGGAAGTCTGGTCGGCGAGCTGTTTCACTTCTGCTGCGACCACCGCAAAGCCCTTGCCGGCTTCGCCCGCCCGGGCAGCCTCGATGGTGGCGTTCAGTGCAAGGAGGTTGGTCTGGTTGGCGATGTCGCGAATGAGGCCCATAACCTCGCCGATACGGTCGGCGGCGCGCGAGAGCTGGCTCATGGTCTGGGAGGTGCCCTGTGCGCTTTCGACGGCCTTCTTGGCAACTGTTGTCGAATTGGATGCCTGGTTGGAGATCTCGTTGATCGAGGCCGCAAGCTCCTCACTGGCGGAGGCGGCCGAATTGACGTTCTCGGCGGCAACACGGACAGCCTTGTTGGCCCTATCCGCCTGATGGGCGACGTCATCGGCTGCCGCTTCCACGGCGGCCGAGGTCTGGGTCAGGTCGGCGGTCGACCTGTCGAGGCTCTCCAGAGCCTGGCCGACCGTGCCTTCGAAATTGGCAATGAGAGCTTCCAGACGGGCGACGCGGGCATCGCGCTGCGCGTTTTCCTGTTCGGAAGCCGCGGAAAGCCGCTGGCGCTCGACCGCATTTTCCCGGAAGACGGATACCGTGCGCGCCATCGCTGTGATCTCGACACTGCCCCTGGCTTCCGGCAGATCGACATCCACCCGGCCGGAGGCGAGTTCCTCCATGGCGGTACGCAGGCGGTTGAGAGGCGAGGCGATCGATCGGCCGATCAGCACGCCGAACAGAAGACCGGCCACCAGGAAGGCAGCGATCACACTGGCCACCATGATGGTCGAGAACGTCCGGACGGTGATAAGGTCCTGTTTCGCGGATGCTTCCGCTTCCAGGGCGGCTGTGTTCAGTTCTTCCAGGTTGTGCGGCACCACGTCGAATCGGTTTTCAAGATCTTCGATGGACTTATCCTTCAACTTGACGGCTTCGGTGTAGGCCGCGAAGGATTCCGTGTAGGTGGTTATCAGCGCGTTGATTTCTGCCTTGGCCTCGTCTGACAAGCTGGCGTTGTCGATCTTGCGTCCGTAGCTGCCAAAAGCGACGTCGAAATAGCCGGCGATAGTCTCGTCGCGGTCGAGAATGAATTTCTTTTCCCAGAGCTGAAGATCAAGCAGCGTTGACAGCACGATATCGTAGTCAGCGCCTATCTTTCTCTTGTCCTTTTTCAGACGTTTGACCGCGCCGTCCGCCGTTTCGGTGAGAGTGCTGCGAAGGCCGCTTTCCAAATTGAAGCCGATTGTCTTTTGCACGTCGTTGAGGTTCGTGAAGGCGAGTGCCGCGCCGTCGAGCGTCTCACGCAAATTCCCGATCTCAGTGCTGAAGGCGGCTGCGACCGGCTTTGAGGAAATGTCTTCTAGAACCTGATGTGCAGCATCGAGCTTGACGTCGAATTTCTCGTGGTCCCTTTCGTCGGGCCGGGCGAGATAGCCCTTGCCGATATTGCGCATGTCGTTGGCAATGTCGGAAAGTTTGGCGACACTGCGCGCCAGGTCCGCACTCTGGTCAAGCCGGTCGAACGCGCCCGCGACTTCCTTCTGGCTCCACCCGAAAACGCTGCCGATCGCCAGGAGGCCGACAGCAGTAAGAAGGCTCAACGACAGGATTTTCAATTTCACCGAAAGCCCGCCGATGCGAGCCGATAGAGAGCGCCCAAACATCTTCATGGATCACCTTGTCCCCAGCCGGACTGTTTTTTTCCTGAGCCGACGATGCCGCTCAGAAGTTAAAGAAGCGTCCTATTTTTCTGAAAATCGATAATTGCGATGCTGTAAAATTCATCAAGAGTAATACCTAGGCAGGCAGATTGCGGGCAAACCGGCGAAAGCATGTGCAATTTGCCGAATTGCCGCCACGCGCAAGGCGTCGTCTCCCCTTTTCCCCATTCAGGGCAACGGTGTCCTGCCGGCGAGAATCGCGGCAAAAGCCGGCAGGTCGATGTTGCCGCCTGTCAGGATCAGCGCCACACGCTTTGCGCCAAAGCGGTGCCGTTCGCGCATGAGCGCTGCCAGGGGAGCTGCACCGGCGCCTTCGGCAATGTTGTGCGTGTCGGAGAAATAGATGCGTACGGCTTCGGCGATCTCGTCCTCGCTGACCCTGATCATGTCGGATGCACCCTTCAGGATGATGTCGAGCGGTTCCGGCTGCGGGTCGCGGCAGGCCACACCATCGGCGAAGGTGCGAGCGGTCGCGGTCGGCCTGGGCACCCCCGCTTCGAAGGAATCGGCGAAGGCGGGAGCGGTTTCGGCGACAACGCCGATGATCTCCGTCTTCAATCCCAGCAGGTCTCGCACCCCGATGAGGCCGCAGATGCCGGAGCCCATGCCCACCGGCACGAGCACGGCGTCGATGTCGCCATGCTCGAGAAAGAGCTCATAGGCATAAGTCGCGACGCCCGTAACGAGGTCGGGATGAAACGAGGGGACGAAGTCGTAGCCGTGGGACGCCTGGTAGGCCGCGGCAATTGAACGGCTTTCGTCGAAATCCCTGCCGGCCGTGACGACCCCGGCGCCGAAGGCTGCCATCGCCGCGTTCTTTTCCGCCGAATTGCCTTCCGGCACGACAATCCGGACGGGTAGGCCGGCCCGGGACGCGCCAATGGCCACCGACTGGCCGTGATTGCCGCGGGTTGCCGTGACCAGACCCTTGGGCCGCGCGCCGCTACGTTGCAAGCGGTCAACATAGACAAGCCCGCCGCGGGCCTTGAAGGAGCCCGTCGGCGTCTGGTTCTCGTGTTTGACAATGACATCGATGCCTGTGCGCCTGACCAGCAGCGGCCAGCGATAGGCGGGTGTCGGCTTCACTGTCCTGCCGACCGTTTGCGCGGCGTCCTTCAGGTCCTTCAGTGTAAACAGCATTCCGGCTTTCTCCCGTGTCATGTGAGGTCTTTCATGCACCCGACACGCCGGGCAGGCTTTCAAGAACCCGCTGTGAAATGTTCGGCATTGAGTCGCTGAGGATGCGGTGCGACCGGAGGAGTGCTAGGGTGCGGCATGATTTCAGGTGTCGATGAGAACAACCGGCCGGGACCTGCCTTCCAGGCGATCCAGGGCACCGGCTGGCGGGCGGAGTTGCTCCCACGGTCTCCCTACGAAGCCCGGTACACGCCGCAGGGGCCGATCGTCGGCTTTGCCTTCGATCCGCAGTCGGGCGCGCACGCCTTTGGCAGCGACAGGCCCGAGGCGTTCGAGGCAAGGCCGAACGGGCTGGCGTATCTCCCGGCGGGGTGCGAAGTCTATTCGAGGTCCGAGAAGGGTGGCGAGTACCTGCGTATCGTCTTTGAAAAACCGTCACGGCCGAAGGCCTGCGATCGGCGGTTCAGCGGAATTGCGGACCTTGAAGCGAGCGAAGCAGCGCACCGGCTGCGCAGGGAGCTTCTGCTCCGCGGCAAACGCGATCTCCTGACGGCCGAAACCCTGGTACTGAGCCTTGAAGCCGTTGCAAGTAGGGTCCTCGCGGGCGCGGCGCTGCCCGACCCCGCCGCCAGGTGGATGACGCCGCGGCGACTCAACCAGGTCGAGGCTCTGATAGAGGCGAGGTTTCCTGAAGACCTCACCGTTGCAGGTCTGGCCGGTGCGCTTGGCCTCTCGACGGATTTCTTCTCCCGGGCCTTTCGCGCAGCGACCGGGCGGACGCCGCGGGCCTATATCATCGACCGGCGCATCCGGCATGCGCGCGAGATGCTGCATCGCACCGACGAGACGCTTGCCACGATCGCCTGTTCCAGCGGTTTTGCCTCTCATGCGCATATGACCCTTCAGTTCAAGCAGCGTCTCGGTCTTTGTCCGAGCGCCTTCAGAGTGCGTTGAAGCGGAAAAAACGGCCGGGACAGAAGCGGTCGGGCCGGTTGAACCGCATCCGGCGAAGGTCTATTGCGCTGCAGCATCGCCCGCCCTAAACTCCGCTGCCCAATTTTGAAGCACCGGACGCCCGACAATGCTGCAGCCCGCCAGCGACTACGACACGCTGAAATCCCGTTTCACCTGGTCCCTGCCTGCCCGCTACAACATGGCGGGTGCGGTCAGCGATCGGTGGGCGGCGGAGACGCCTGAGAGGCTGGCGATCCGTCAGGTGCTTGGCGACGGCGAGGTCCGCGACTGGAGCCATCTGGCGCTGAACCGGGCCGCCAACCGCTTCGCCAATGCACTTGTGGCCAAAGGGATCGCGCGCGGCGACCGTGTCGCCCTGCTGCTGCCGCAGATACCGGAAACCGCCATCGCCCATCTGGCGGCCTACAAGATCGGGGCGGTGGCCGTACCGCTCGCAGCCCTTTTCGGCCTCGACGCGCTCAGCTACCGGCTTGCCGATTCCGGCGCCAGGGCCCTGGTGACGGACAGCCCGGGTCTTGCCAAGCTGGCAGAGATCCGCGGCGGTCTGCCGGACCTCGATCTTGTCGTCTCCGTGGATGGACCGGAAAGCGGCGTCCACGCCTTCGACGATCTTCTGTCGGCGGCCTCCGACCGGTTCGACACGCTTTCAACAACGCCGGACGACCCGGCGCTGATGATCTACACCTCGGGCACCACCGGCCAGCCGAAAGGCGTCCTGCACGGTCACCGGGTTCTTCTCGGACATATGCCGGGGATCGAACTGTCGCAGAATTTCCTCGGACAGGAAGGCGACCTTCTGTGGACCCCTGCCGACTGGGCCTGGGCAGGCGGACTTCTCAATGCGTTGTTTCCCTCGTTGGCGCTCGGCGTGCCCGTTGTCTGTCACGCTTCGAAAAAATTCGATCCCGAATTTGCCTTCCGCCTGATGGAACGCCAGCGCATCCGCAACGCCTTCATCCCGCCGACCGCACTGAAGATGCTGCGCGCGGTCGACAATCCGGCGAAGACCTTCGAGCTTTCCCTGCGCAGCGTCGGCTCGGCGGGCGAAGCGCTCGGCCGGGAGACCTATGACTGGTTCGCCGCCGAGTTCGGCTTTCCCGTCAACGAGTTCTACGGCCAGACCGAATGCAACGCGGTGCTCGGATCGGCGTCCGCACTTGGCGTCAGCCGCCCGGGCGCCACAGGCAAGGCGACACCGGGCCACGAGGTTGCGATCATCGACGACGCAGGCAATCCCCTGCCGGCGGAGACCCTCGGCCAGATCGCCATTCGCCGTCCCGACCCGGTGATGTTCCTGGAATACTGGAACAAGCCGGAGGCGACACGGGAGAAATTCATCAATGACTGGATGGTGACCGGCGACCAGGGCCTGATGGACGAAGACGGCTATGTGCATTTCGTCGGCCGCGACGACGACATCATTACCTCGGCGAGCTATCGCATCGGCCCGGGAGAGATCGAGGATTGCCTGCTGAAGCATCCGGCGATTTCGCTTGCGGCGGCGATCGGCAAGCCCGATCCGCTGCGTACCGAGATCGTCAAGGCCTATGTGGTGTTGAAGGACGGAGAAGTGGCCGGCTCGGGGCTGGAGGAGAATATCCGCGGCTTCGTGCGCGAGCGGCTGTCCGCGCACGAATATCCGCGGGAAATCGCCTTTGTCGATGCGCTGCCGATGACGACGACAGGCAAGATCATCCGGCGAAAGCTACGGGATCTGGCCCGGGCGGAAGCATCCTGACCAACGGGGCTCTTCAGGCGTCGTCGGACGGAAACCGTTATCCCGTCAGCCGCCGCCTGAGTGCGCGCGCGCTGTTGCGCAGGGTCTGCTCCAGCCGGTGATCCGCCCGGAAAAGGGCCTCCTGCAAGGAACCCATGCCACCGAAGGTCACCAGCAGCGTCGCGGTTTCCAACCGGCCGCGCCAGAGCGGCTCGATCATGCTGTGGCCGGGGATGGCAAGGGAATCGGCACCGCGGAAACCGGGGCTTGCCAGATTTGTCCTCAGCGCCTCTAGGGCGAGCTGCGCACCGGGAGAGTAGCGGGCATAGGCCTCGTCGAACGCGATCTTCCAGGCAAAGACCTTGCCGCCGTCGCAGAACAGCACAAGGGCGGCAACCAGCGTGCTGCCGGCCCAGAGCTGGTCGATGCGCACCCGGTTGTCTTGCGCCAGGTTTGCGATGGCCTGACGGGCGAAGGCTGCTGTCTCCGGCACGCTCAGGAGCGCGGTGCCCGAACGTCCTTTCCAGCCTCCGGCTTCCAGTTGCAGAAAGGCCTCGAAGCCCTGAAGCACGTCCGTGGCGCCGAGGCTGTTGAAGCGGGTCTTGCCGTGATCGCCAAGCCGGCGCAGGAGCCGGCGCATCTCCTTGCGCCTCTTGCCGCTGTCGGCGGCCGCCAGTTGCGCCTTGCCATTGGCGTCGGCGCCGTGACTGGCCCGCTCGCTCTTGGCCAGCAGCGTCATCCGCCCGGAAGACGCGGCCATCAGCCGGACCGCCGACTGTGCGTGCAGCGGCAGATGCGGGACGGCAAGCGTTCCGCCGGAGGCGGCGGCGGCGAGAAAGGTGCCAATTGCCTCGCGACCTGCCTGCGGATGGATCAACGGTGTGCCGAGCGGCGCGTATTCCGTGGCAAACGTGGCGTTGACCCTGGTTGCCAGCCCGAGGCGTCTGCGGACGACCGGGGCGGCTGCCAGCCAGCGACCTTCGTCCCGTTCCAGGACAACTACGAGCCGGACCCTGGAGGCGCCCATGTTCTCCAGATAAGGCTGCAGGAAGTCCGGGCCGAAAAACGGATTGGGGCTGAGCGCGGACGCACCCAACTGCCGCCAGGCTTGAAGAACCGCAGGAGCGGCGTCCAGGGGATCGAGGGCAAGGACCTCAAACTCCGCAAGAGGGGGATCAATTGTCAACCGGCCGGTTCCTGGGTGTGAAAAGCAGTGGCAGTACGAATGTGGTGATATCGAGCTTGCGTTTGGCCGCAACGGCCAGCGCCGTCGCTTCGAACAGAATGGCGAGGCTCGTGGCGATCGCCGCGCCGGCAAGGCCGATGAGCGGGATCAGCATGAGGTTGAAGAGAACGTTGAGGAGGAAGGTGCCGGCATAGATGCCCGCGCAAATGTTCTGGTGACCGGTCATCGTCAGCAGCGCGTCCGCCGGACCGACCGAGGCACGGGCGAGGACACCGATCATCAGGAGCGCGATCAGGTCATAGCCGCTTTCGAAGCCGCTGCCGAAAAGCGAAAGCAGGAGCGGGGCGATCAGAAGCAGGCCGGCACCGGCTGCCAGCGACGGCCAGAAGGTCCAGTGGGACGCCTGTTCAGTATATCTGGCGAGCCCGGCAGTGTCGTGATTGTGGATGAAGCCGGCAAATCGGTGCGCGGAGGCGGCACGAACGGCGAAATAGACGAAGTGAACAAGGGCAAGGGTGCGTGAGGCGGCGAAATAGACCGCGACCTCGTCCGGGTTGCGGAAGAAGCTGACCATGATGACATCGGCGCTGGTGATCAGCTGCAGGAACCCGTCCACCATCAGCATGGGCATGGAAACAGCGAGCCAGATTTTCATTTCGACCCTGTGCGGACCGGCCGGAATATCGGGCGAAAGCCGCCGTCGCAGATGCAGGTACTGGTAAAGGGCGACGAGCGCGGTGGCGGCGACCGCGGCAATGCCGGTCGTCAGCGCGTCGGCGTCAAAGCCGGCCAGCATCATGACGAGCAGGAGGAACAGGATGGCAAGCGGGCGCCAGATATAGGTCGGCAACATCGCAAGCGACGACCAGTCGTAGCTGCGGGCGATGCCGTCCTGAACCAGGCCGAAAGCAAAGAAGGGCAGCGCCAGGAGAACGACTGCGAGCGGTTGGACGTAATAGGGCTCGATTACCGGCCGGAACAGAAAGATGAGGCCGATGCCGATCCCCGCCGCCGCCGCACCGAGAAGGAAGGCCAGTTGCCGGCTGGCGCGCAGGAACCCGCGCAGCCGGTCGAGATCGACCTTCTGCCTGTATTGCGGCAGGAAGCGGCTGGCGGGGGGGGGAAATCCGCCGCAAGCCATTACGCCAAGGACGATCACGAAGGTCCAGGCGACCGAGTAGATGCCGTAGTCATGCGCTCCCAGAAGGCGCGCGAGCACAATCTGGGTCAGGTAGGCAAGCGCCGCGCCGGCGATGCGAACAAGGAACGTCGACACCGCCATGCGCCCGGCCGCGTGCCGTTCGGTTCCGCCGTCCTTCAGGAAGTCGGCTACCTGGTCGGCACCTTTCCCCAGCACCCGAGGCCAGGCAGCGCCCTGCAAACGCTTCGTCCAGGAGGTGGGGGAAAAACGCACTTACCGGTCCCTTGTGAACAGACTTCCGTATTTGTGACATGAGGGCCTTAACATTCTATGGCGAATCAGCCGCCCGCAGGCAGCGCCCTTCAAACCTGCGTTATCGCTGCGCCTGAGAGAGGAAACGCCGGAAGGGACCTCTGGCAATTTCACGACTCAACGCGGCAGGCACCCTCCAAGCGACCGTTCCCTTGCTCCGAACAGATTATCGCAGGCTTGACTTCGCCTTCGAGATAAGAACAAATAGGGAACATTGTTCGATTCGCCGGTCGGTCGCCGGCAATCTCCGATCCCCTTGCGGGCGTTGAGGGCTGCCTCCCCTTCGGTCCGCAATCTGGTCCGGTCCCTGCTCCCGCCGCCAACCGCAGGGACCGGACAGTTCTTTTTGAAGGCACCGCCGACTTGCGGATGATGGCCTTACCACAATGCCTTCCCTGAGCGTGCCGAGCCGTGATGATGCTGCCGGAGCCGCGCTTTGGAGCGGGAATGCGAGCTTGGGATTCTTTCGGTTACAGGTCTACTCGCCGGCGGGATCTGCCGCAGCGTTTCGAAACAGATTGGCTAGGGCCGCAAACCGAAAGCGGCGACCAGTTGGCCGCCGCTTTCGGTTTCAGATATAAATTCTTTGCCAGTCAGGACGCGGCCAGCGCGTCACGATCCTTCTTGCGCATGCGTTCCGAAGCCGATTTCAGCTGGCCGCAGGCAGCGAAGATGTCGCGGCCGCGCGGGGTGCGGATCGGCGAGGCGTAACCTGCCCGGTTGACGATGTCGGCAAATTCCTCGATCCGCTCCCAGTCGGAGCATTCATAGTCTGTCCCCGGCCACGGGTTGAACGGGATCAGGTTGATCTTGGCCGGAATGCCCTTGAGAAGACGCACCAGGTCGAGCGCGTCCTGGTTGCTGTCGTTGACGCCCTTCAGCATCACGTATTCGAAGGTGATGCGTTTGGCGTTGGAAAGGCCCGGATACTGGCGGCAGGCCTCCAGGAGCGCTTCCAGGTTCCACTTCTTGTTGATCGGCACCAGCACGTCGCGCAGGTCATCGCGCACGGCGTGCAGGGAAATCGCCAGCATGCAGCCGATCTCGTCACCGGTGCGGAAGATTTCCGGCACGACGCCCGAGGTCGACAGGGTGATGCGGCGCTTGGAGAGCGACAGGCCGTCGCCGTCGGAGGCAATCAGCAACGCCTTCTTGACGTTGTCGAAATTGTAGAGCGGTTCGCCCATCCCCATCATGACGATGTTGGTCACGAGGCGGCCCTCGGAAGGGACGATCGCACCCTGGGGCGTGTCTGCGTGCGGGAAATCGCCCAGGCGGTCGCGGGCGATCAGGATCTGCGACAGGATTTCCTCGGCCGTCAGGTTGCGGACCATCTTCTGCGTGCCGGTGTGGCAGAAGGTGCAGGTGAGCGTGCAGCCAACCTGGGAGGAAACGCAAAGCGTGCCCCGGCCTTCTTCGGGAATATAGACGGTTTCGACCTCCACCGGGCGTCCGGCGCCGCGCGGCGGGAAACGGAACAGCCACTTGCGGGTGCCGTCGACGGAGATCTGTTCGGTGACGATTTCCGGCCGGGCGATGGTGAAGGCCTCGTCGAGCTTCTGGCGCAGGTCCTTGGCGATGTTGGTCATCTGCGCGAAATCCGAGACGCCGCGCACATAAAGCCAGTGCCAGAGCTGGGAGGCGCGCATGCGCCACTGCTTCTGCGGCACGCCGATTGTCCCGAGAGCCTCGCCCAGTTCCTCGCGCGAAAGGCCGATCAGAGTCGGTTTGTCTTCACCGGTCAGCATGTTCGCCGCGGCGGAAACTGTCTGCGCGTTCGGATTTTCCCGCGCGATGTCGAGCGTAATCGCCATGTCGTGATCCGTGGTTTCGTCCGGCAAAATCTCAGGCGTCTTGTCTGTCGAGAATACGCGGTTGCCGGGCACCTGTCCTGCAGGTCTGAATTCAAGCGCTCCCAAAACCACAAAAAGCGCCGAAAATCAAGTTTTCCGACGCGCACGGGAGCCATGCACGGGCAGAGGGCCTCACGCAAGCGACCGGCGGGCGCACGTTCGCCCGGCCGGTAAAGGTGCTCGTGAGGAAAGGGCGTTGCCGCTTAGCGGCAGGCGCCGTTGGCTTCGTCGATCGCCGCGGTCACACCCGACAGGGAAAACTTGTAGCTGGTGCGGGTGCCCCGGCTCGATTCGCCGTTGACGGTCATGTCGCGGCCGGCTTTCATCGCGGCAACGAGTTGCTCTTCCGTCGCCGCGTTTTCCACCCAGGCACCGTCGTTGTTGGTGAACAGGGTGAAGGCCTTGCCGTCGATGTCGACCGAAACGGAGGACTTGTCCTTGAACGGGTAGCCCACCAGCAGGCTGGGTTCGGACGAAACGCCTTCCGCCGGCCGGGTCGTGACAAAGAAGAAGACATCGCCGTGATTGCGGTCGCCCGGCAGAGACGTCGTCGGTTTGGTCAGCGCATAGCATACCTTGCCGCCGCCGCTCGACAGCGAATAGGCTGCCCAGTCCTTGTGCTGCTTCAGAAGAGTCGGGGTTTGTGCGAAAGCCGCTGCACTCGAAACGGCAAGACCTGCGATGGCCAGAACCAGCGATTTTGCTTTCATCATCTCCACACCGTTTGGATTTGAGTTTCCGTCAAATTTTGTTCAATTGCCATCTGACATATAAACCTTGCTTTAATGATAACTTAAAGCGGGTTACGAAAGGGTTGAAGCTGGCAATCGTTTTTTCAGTCCCTTGCGCGCACGCCTCCCTTTCGCTGTTACGGCTAAAGGCGGCAACAGTGTGGCGGAGTGGTTGACCCCCCTTCCGAAATACTTCCCAATTGGCTTCCGACGCTCTATTGATTGGAGCCCGGATGGCAGGGAGTATTTTTGTCTTTGGCGCAAGCGCAAACTTTTTCCGATCTGATCGTCAGAGTTGCCGCTGAGCGGGACAGGGCAGCCTTTGTCACGCTTTTCGACCATTTTGCGCCGCGCCTGAAAGGCTACCTGATGAAACAGGGGGCGGATGAAGCATTGGCCGAGGAAATCGCCCAGGACGTCATGGTCACGCTGTGGCGGAAGGCCGAACTGTTCGATCCGAAAAAATCCTCCGCCAGCACCTGGCTCTACCGGGTCGCCCGCAACCGGCGCATCGATCGGCTGCGGCGGCAGAAAACTTCAGAACTGGATCCGGAGGAACCCACGCTGCAGCCGGCGCCGCTGCCCGATGTCGAGGACGAAATGGACGCCCGTCTGAGGGAAACGCGCGTACGTGCCGCCCTGGCGCAGCTGCCCGAGGAGCAGCGGGACGTCGTCCGGCTCGCCTTCTTCGGCGGCCGCTCCCATAGCGAGATCGCAGACGAAACGGGCCTGCCGCTCGGTACGGTCAAGTCCCGCATCAGGCTTGCCTTCGGCCGGCTGCGCCAGCTGATCGAGGCCGACGAGGCCGTCGATGTGGATTAGTCGGCTCCTGCCGGCGCTGGTTGTCGCCGCCGGTTTCGCCTCCGGCGTGCACGCAGGGGAACTCCCCGACGGGTTTGTCTATCTGCGCGATGTCGCGCCCGACATCCGCCAGGACATGCGCTACGCCACCCGGCAGAATTTCATGCGCAAGCGCCTGCCCGGTTATGGTGCCGGCGAATGCGTCCTGACGGAGGCTGCGGCAAATGCGCTCGCCAGGGTGCAGGCAGAGGCTTCGAGGTCACGGCTCACGCTGGTGGTGTTCGACTGCTACCGGCCGCAGCGCGCCGTCGATGCGATGGTTGCCTGGGTGGGCGGAGGGAAGGGAACCGATCCGGAATATTATCCGAATGTCCCACGCTCTGAGCTGATCGCTCAGGGGTATATCGGCGCCAAGAGCAGTCACGCGCGCGGTTCCACGGTTGATATCGGCTATGCCTTTACGGGCAAGAACTTTCCGGGGAAAACGCAGGTTTGCGACCGGCGCGACAAGCTGACGGTCGATTTCGGCACGCCGTTCGACTGTTTCGATCCGGCAAGCCGAACGGCTTCCAGGGCCGTGTTTCAAGACGCGCAGGAAGCAAGGAAGGTTCTGGTCAGCCTGATGCGCCGGGAAGGTTTCAGGAATTACGCCGGCGAGTGGTGGCACTTCACGCTGGAGGGCGAGCCCTTTCCCGGCCGCTCCTTCGATTTTGTCATCGAACCCCGCTGAACCGACTGACTTGCCTCAGTCGGCAAAGACCGGCACGAGTTCCGACAAGGCGGTGTCGGCATATTTTGAACCGGAAAAGACAGAGCCGATCTCCAGTTCCAGCCAGGTCGCTTCCAGAGGCGAGTCGAAGGTGAACCGGCTCATCCGCATATCGTCCGGCAACGAGAGGCTCTGGCTGCTGCCGTCGGACAGTCTCAGGGTGACCGTCCGCAGTCTCGCGTTTTTCCGGTAGATGTCGCGGTTCTTGGCATAGCCGTTGACGATCTCGAAGCCCGCCAGGCGGCGCGGACGGTCGAAGGAAAGAGATACCTTCTGCCCGGCACCGGTGCCGGCGACGCCTTCCACCCACGCGGTCGCCGGATTGCCGTCGGTGAGATTTCCCGGTCCGTAGCGGTTGCCGAATTGCGGGTCGAGCACGGAACTGGCGCAGATCCTGAGATTGCTGCCGGCAACAACCGCGGTGCTGCAGATGCCGCCGCTGTAACTCGGTGCGGGCAGGGCAACGGGTTCCGTGCGGCTTGAGGTTGAACCGCCTTCAGCCGGTGGCGTGATGGCCGCGAGCGAGGGCTGAGATGAGGCGGGGGGCGACGCGGCAGCGCTCTCGCCGCTGCGGCCGCCGAAGTAGAATTCGCCGATCAGGGCCTCGTTGAGCCATGGCAGCTGGCGCTCGCCGGTCGAGGTGTAGACGCTTTCCCGCACCTTGCCCATCAGATGGCGGACCTCCAGATCCGGCGTGGCGATGAGGCGGGCGAGTGCTTCGGTGAAAGGGCTGTTGTTGCCGGACCCGTCCAGCGCGACGTCGCCCGGCGAGGTTGCGAAGGCGATCATCATCCCGGCCGCATTGGCCTCCAGGCGCGCCAGGCCGTTGGCGGCGCCGCGCGACAGGGACCGGGGTAGCGGATTGTTGCGGCAGGCGTCGAAAAAGACCAGCTTCAGCCGGGCGCCGGAGGCGTGCATGATCTCCAGGAGATCGTCCGCCTTCATCGCCTGGGCGGGCAGATCGGTCGAGGCCTGGATCTCGGCATCGATCGGCAGCAGCCAGTTGCTGCCGTTCACCTGGACGCCGTGGCCGGCGTAGAACACCAGGGCGACGTCGGCATTCTGGGCCCTGCGGCCGAAATCCGTCAGGCCGTCCCAAAAATCCCGCCGGTCGCCGTCGATGATGCGGACGACGTCAAAGCCGAGCCCGGCCAGCCTGGAAGCGATCAGGGTGGCGTCGTTGGCCGGATTGCGCAGGGCGGGCATGGCCCGGTAGGCCCCGTTGCCGATCACCAGCGCCACCTTGCCGGCCGCCAGCACCTCTCCTGCAGCCGCAACGCTCAGCAGCAGCCAGATCCCGGCAAATATTTTCAAGATTCCAGTCATGCCAAGCCTCCCGCAGCGTTCAAAGAAAAGCGTCCGGCGCCGCGGAAAGCAAGGCATTATTTGGTTTCAGGTGACCGCTGAAGGCCGTTTCGCTTAGGTGCCCGGTACCTTTCGGCCGGTCCGCATGACCGGTCCGCCGCTGACATGCCGGGGGCGTTCGATCTTAGGCGCGCCGGCGGTGATCGAGCGATCCGCATAACGGCCCATGGCCCGGTGCCGGTCATACATGACGATCGCCCCGGCCATGGCGACATTGATGCAGAATTTGGTCGGGATCTTCACCACATGATCGCAGCGCGCCAGCATCTCAGGCGACAATGAGCCGCGCTCGGGGCCGAGCACATAGGCCGCCTGCAGCGGATGGCCGAAGCTCGGCAGGTCGATCGCTTCGTCGGTCAGTTCGATGCCGACCAGCTGGCAGCCCTTGGGCAAGTCCATGGTGTAGACACTGTCCCAGGTGAAGACGGGCAGGTGCCCCGGGCTCTTCGACGTGTCGGAAGGCGGTGCCTTGCGCAGTTTCTGGTCGGCATCGACCGTGAAGAAGAAGCTGGCGCCGAAGGCATGGGCCGAGCGCATCAGCGTGCCGAGGTTCATCCGTTTGGAGAGGCCTTCGGCCCCGACTGCAAAATAGCCGCGCATGCGTTCGTCCGTTTTTCCTGTTTTGGGCCTCATAGCCCAATTCGGCAGGGTCCGAAAGTTTCGCGATTTATCCTGAAAGCCAATTCTCCGGCATTGCCGCAATTGTTAGGGTTTGCAAAAGCCGCCGCTTCGCGCGGCGTCCTGACTGCTCTTACAATGAGGTTGCCGTGAAAGCTTGTCTGTGCACGTCCTACGGTCCGCCATCCGACCTTGTCATCCAGGATATTGCGGAACCGGTTGCCGGTCCCGGCGAGGTGGTCGTCGAGGTGAAGGCCTGCGCGCTCAATTTCTTCGACACGCTGATCATCCGGGGCAAATACCAGTACAAGCCCGAAATGCCGTTTTCTCCGAGCGCGGAATTCGCCGGGATCGTGGAAGGGGTCGGCGACGGTGTTGAAGGCTTTGCCGCCGGTGACCGGGTCATGGGCTACATGCGCTGCGGCGCTGCGCGGGAAAAGGTGGTGGTGCGGGAGATCGACCTGGTGCCTCTGCCGGAGGACGTTGCCTTCGAGACGGCGGCCGGTCTCTCGGTCACCTACGGCACGACGCTTCATGCCTATCGCGACCGTGCGGGCCTGAGGGCGGGCGAAACGGTCGCCGTGCTCGGCGCATCAGGCGGGGTCGGCCAGGCCGCGGTGGAAATCGCGGCGCTCATGGGGGCCAGGGTCATCGCCTGCGCCTCCTCGGAGGAAAAGCTTGCCTTTGCCCGCTCACTCGGTGCGGAACTCACCGTCGACTATTCGCAAGAGCCGCTGAAAGAGAGGCTGAAGGAGCTCACGCAGGGGCGCGGGGTCGATGTCGTCTATGACCCGGTCGGCGGTGAGCTCTCGGAGCAGGCCCTCAGGGCAACGGCCTGGGAGGGACGCTTTCTGGTGATCGGCTTTGCCGCAGGCGACATCCCGAAAATCCCGCTCAACCTGGTGATGCTGAAGGGCTGCGACATCCGCGGCGTCTTCTGGGGCGCGGCACTGGAGCGGGACCCGGAAGGTCACCGCGCGAACATGGCCGAACTGCTCGACTGGGTCCGGTCAGGCAAACTGAAGCCGCACATCCACGCGGTCTACCCACTGGAGGAGATCGCCACCGCGCTGGAGGAAATCGCCGCGCGGCGGGTGCAGGGCAAGGTGATCGTGAGGCTTTGAGGAGTGGTTTTGGCGCAAGCGGCCCATCCTTCGAGACGCCGCTGACGCGGCTCCGCAGAATGAGGTTGGTAGGAAGCTGAACGTCTTTCCAACAGGATCAACCTCATCCTGATGAGGAGCTTGGCTCTGCCAAGCGTCTCGAAGGATGGGCTCCTTGATCAAACCTCTTGCGAAACCCGCCTCAGACCGAAAATTCAGCGATCACCGGCGCATGGTCGGAGGGCTTTTCCCAGCCGCGCGCGTCGCGCAAGACGCGCGTGCTCTTGATATGGGGTTCCAGCGGCGGGGAGACCCAGACGTGGTCGAGACGGCGGCCCTTGTCGGCGGCGGACCAGTCCTTGGCCCGGTAGCTCCACCAGGTGTAGAGCTTTTCGTCCATCGGCGTGAACTTGCGCATGGCATCGAGCCAACCACCGGTCATGCGAACCTTTTCCAGCAGTTCCGTCTCGACCGGCGTGTGCGAGACCACTTTCAGAAGCTGCTTGTGCGACCAGACGTCGTGCTCGTACGGGGCAACGTTGAGGTCGCCGACGAGGACGGCCGGCTTTGCGGTCTCCTCGCCCTGGAGCCAGTCCAGCATCTCGTTCATGAAGTCGAGCTTGTGGCCGAATTTCGGATTGATGCTGCGGTCCGGCTCGTCGCCGCCGGCCGGTACGTAGAAATTGTGGAGGCGCAGGCTGGAGCCATTGAAGGGCACGTCCACAGCCACGTGACGGCTGTCGGCGATATTGCAGAAACCGCGCTTGTCGACGTTGGTGAGCGGCAGCTTCGACAGGGTCGCGACACCGTGATAGCCCTTCTGACCGTGGATCGCCATGTGGGTGTAACCCGCCTTGCGAAATGCATTTTCCGGGAAGTTGGCGTCCGGGCACTTGGTCTCCTGCAGGCAGATCACGTCCGGGGCTTCCGCTTCGATCAGCTGCTCCACAATCGGCATCCGCAGGCGCACGGAATTGATGTTCCAGGTGACGAGTTTGATCCGGTCGGACATGGGAGATTTGCCAAGGCTGTTTGAAGTGTCCGCCAAGTCATAAGGATTCGGCAGCCGCTTGCAATCGAATTCAGGCCTCTTCCTCGTCTTCCGCCGCCTTGTTCGTTTCCCCGACAGCGTCGAGCGCCAGCCGGGTGGCCGCCGGGTCGAGACCTTCAAAGTCGATGGTCGAGCTGACGGCAGCCAGTGTCGTCGCGATGTCCATACCGTTTCATGGGGGGTATCGGCGCGATCCGTCTTTGATCCGCCGCAATCCCGCCCTAATCGAAGCTGCTAGCAAAGATCGATACGTATTTTTGCGTGGAATTCGTGAATTCGTCTACGCTCCGTTAGGAATTCCCGCGCATTTTGAGCGTGGATGAGAACCCTTTCTTAACCCTGTCGAGGATGTTGTGCTGGTCGCGTTGAAACAGTTTTGTTCGGTCTTTGGATTTCTCTTTCTGAGTTCCTGCGCGGCTTATGACTTTCCGGATCCGACGCCGGAGGATTTTGCCGTGCACGGCATCGACATTTCCCGCTGGCAGGGGGATATCGACTGGCAAGCCGTGAAGGGGGGCGGTGTCGCCTTCGCCTGGATCAAGGCGACGGAAGGGGGAGACCACGTCGACCCGCGTTTCGTGCAGAACTGGGTGGCCGCACGCCAGGCCGGCGTTCCGCGCGGCGCCTACCACTTCTATTATTTCTGCCGTCCGGTCGAAGAGCAGATATCCTGGGTCAAGGAGATCGTTCCAGTCGACCCGCAGGCCCTGCCGATCGTGCTCGACATGGAATGGAACGGACATTCCAAGACCTGCCGGGACCGGCCCGAGCGGCCGCAGATCCTGCGGGACATGCAGGTCTTTCTGGACGAGATGGAAAAGCACTACGGAAAACGGCCGGTGATCTATTCCTCGGTGGATTTTCACCGTGACCGGCTGGTGGGTGCTTTCCGCGACGAACAATTCTGGTTGCGGTCCGTCGCCACCTATCCGAACAACATCTACGAACAGCGCGAAGACTGGGTGTTCTGGCAATATACCGCCGAAGGCCGCGTCCCGGGCGTGAAGGGCGACGTGGACCGGAACGCGTTTTTCGGCAGCCGCTCGCAGTTCCGCGACTGGTTGAACGGCAAGCTGAAGCGATAGGCCGCCTCCACCCGGTTTAGTCGATCGCGATCTGGTGGGCGACGTCCCGGCCATTGCTGACCGTCACCTGCGTGAAGCCGATCAGCTTGCAGAAATCGAGGAAATTCAATTCCTGAGGCTGGCTGGTGCGGGCGAAAAGTTCGGTCGAGCGCGCCATCGACGTCAGCGAGGCAAGAAGCGCCCGCAACTGGTAGAGCGTGTCATAGCGCCCGTCACCGGTTGCGACGATGATCAGCTTTTCCAGGACCTCTCCCTTGGCGAAGAGGTGGTATCCGGGTGCATAGTTCTGTCTGGACTGCTGGGTGGCGAGGCCGATGACGAAAGCCGCACGTGAACGCTCGCTCGCGTCCGAAGCCACTTGCAGACTGGAGACATAGGTTTCAACGGTTTGCGGCGCCGGATAATAGTAGCCGGCGTGAGTGTCGAAGGCATGAGCTGTTGATGCTGCCATCAGTTGCGCCGTCGCCGCCAGGAGAACGATGGCCGCGATGGTCGAATGTCGTTTCATGTCAGTCTGCCCCCGGTTAATTGACCATAAAGCCCCCGCGGGAGAGCGGGTGCAAGCTCATTTGGTGCCGAAAGGGTTTGTCGAAATGTTTCCTGGCCGATCACTCTGTCGCTGCAGGAGAAACCGATACTGATCAAGAGTTAACCAGACCGCACTGTCCAACCATACCTGAAGTCAAATTGGTCTCTCAATTTTGTCAAATTGGATATGTTGACCAGTCCAATCTATGCCTAGCTTCCACACGACAGTTCATTGGCTCGCCCAATGATCCTGGCTCCATCAGGCAGTAGTCCTCTGATCAACGGATAGAAAATGCAATTGCTCGACCGCGTTGAACTCTACCTTGTGAAAACCCCCTTGCCGGCACCTCACGCGCCCTCGTGGATACCTGGAACAATCCGCACCCAGGTCTCGATGTGCATTGTCCGGTTCATCACCGATGATGGTGTCGAAGGATGGAGCGGCTTCCCGGCTGCGGGGCGCGAGCGCGCCGGGCTCGGCGATCTGTTGGCCGGTCTTTTTCTTGGCCAGGATGCAAGCGATATCGAAGCGCTTTCCGAGCGCATTCAGATCATGGCGGCAGGCGGCAATTTCAACTGGTGGCTTGAGCCTGCCTTCTGGGACATCAAGGCCAGGAGCGCCGGCCTGCCGCTCTACAAACTGCTTGGTGGAACCGACGACCGTATCAAGCTCTATGCCTCTTCCGGCGAGCTCCGGGACCCTGGCGCACGCCGCGAGGAGGCCGAGGCCCGGCTTGCCGAAGGTTTCGACACGATGAAAGTTCGTGTCCACGACTTCGATGAGGCCGTGGATATCGAGCACATTTCCGATGTCGCCCTTCACATGCAGGGACGGATGAAGATCTCGGTCGACTGCAACCAGGCCTTCCGCCTGACGCAGAATGGCGATGCACCGCTCTGGTCACTGGAGCGCGCAAAGCGCTTCGTGGACGCGGCCGCAGACGTCGGTCTTGCGTGGGTGGAGGAACCGCTGTTTGGCGAATGGCACGAGGAAATCGCCAAACTGACCACCTATTCGCGCGTTCCTGTCGCCGGTGGCGAGCTTCATGTCATGGGCTACAGGGAACTCGCGCGGATGATGAAAATGGGTTGCTACAATATCTACCAGCCCGACGCCATGTGGGCCGGCGGAATCGCGCAATGTCTGAAGGTCGCCGCCCTTTGCCGGGAGGAGGGGATCAGGTTCACGCCGCATTGCTGGTCGAACGGCTTCGGCTTTATCGCCAATGCGCATGTCTTTGCCGCCAGCGGCTTTGCCGGTGAGGCACTGTTTGAATATCCGCTTTCGCCACCGGGCTGGACACCGGAAGGCCGTGATCTGATCTTCTCGCAGCCATTCCTGCACGAAAACGGGTGGTTCGTCATGCCGCAGACACCCGGACTTGGTTTTGAGATCAATCAGGAAACCCTCAAGAAATATGGGCACTGCTTTTTCAAGGCCAGTCGCAAATCCACACACTGGATGCCTGAAGCGCTGTCCGGCCTGTGACGCCCCGATAGAGCCTGCCGTGTTCGATTGGATCGAAACCCGGCAGCCTTGAACAAGCTGCAACTTTTCCTGTCCGTCTTTTCAGCGGATTGAAACGTCGTCGTTCTCCCTCGCTCCAAACCCTCGGCAATCAATGTCCATCTCGCACATCGGAGGCCCATGCAGGCATGTCCGCCTGAGCAATGTGTACCCGTCCCGGATCACCCCAACGAAATCGATCTGACATCGCCGAGAAACGGCATGCCGCTATACTTCTGCCATGATGTGCCACCACATCTGTCGGGGACAGGGCTCAGTTTGGAGATATGAGAATGGTGACCCGCTTGTCGTTTGCGTTGGCGGTGGCGGCCATGGCGGTCTTGCCGGCTGCAGCCCAGGCCGCTGGACCGGCCATTGCCTACACGACCGCGAACCTCAACATGCGCGCCGGGCCCGGAACGAACTATCCCGTCCTTGCTACGGTGCCGCAGGGCGGCGGCGTGACCGTATTCGGCTGTACGGCCGACTTCGGCTGGTGCGACGCAGCCTTTGCCAACGTCAAGGGCTGGGTGTACGGAAGGTACCTGAGCTATGGCGGCGACGGGACCTACTACGGCCGGCCCATTCCGAATGCCGGTGTCTATATCGGTGTGCCGCGCTACCAGCAGAACTATCCGGTCTATGCCGGACCGCCCGTCGCGGTGCAGCCCGTCCAGCCGGTGAGACCCTATCCCTACCGTCCTTATGATCCCCGCTATCCGCGGTATTGAGACCGCCGGTCAGGACTGTTGATCGGATAACGTCACGGTGCATGCATTGTCGCTGATGCCGGGCCGACCGACGAGGCCCGGCTGACGCCGCCGATCCGCTTCGAAGCAGATGCAGGAACCTCGATAGGTCAGGACCGCTCCTGCCCTTCGTTGCGCGCGGTTTTCCTGGTGAAGCCGTATTCCGATGCGCTGGAATCTCGTAGGTGACCTGTTCGTTCCGAAGCAGTCCCAGCGATAAACATTTGTTTTCAAGACTTTTTCTTCAAAGCGACCCGGTTTCGGCTCGGCCTGAAGTCGCTCGATGTTTCCGTTGTGCAGAAGTGTTTGTCCGTCTCGCGAGGCGGCGACGCAAGCTGGACGCAAGCTGGCGGCGTCAGGATGGGCTCGCGGCGGACGAGGGTTTTCCGAGGGGTGCAATGCTCCTGCAATGATGCCAGCCCGTTTGTCGTGGGTGTCGGGTGCGTATTCGGAGTTTGCAACATGGTGATCCGCTTTTCATTGGCATTGCTCGCGACCGTTCTGGCGGTTTTGCCTGCCGATGCGCAATCGCGCCCGGCGATCGCCAACACGACCGCAGATCTGAACATGCGCACAGGTCCCGGGACCACTTATCCCGTGATCATCACTGTCCCGCGCGGCGGCACTCTGACCCTGTTCGGCTGCACGGCCACTTTCAGCTGGTGCGACGCGGCTTTTGCAGATGCCAAGGGCTGGGTGTCCGGCAAATACCTGATTTTCGCGGGCAGCGGCATCCATCACGGCCAGCCGATCCCAACGGCGGGGATCAATCTCGGTTTGCCGCGCTATCACCGTGACTATACGATTTACGCTGCCAGTCCTGTCTATAAGGGCGGTCCTGTCTATAAGGGCGATCCGGAGCCTGTGCCGGTTCAGCCGCCGGAACCGGTTCAGCCGCCGGTACAACAGCCCTATCTTTACGATCCAACGCTCTATCCCTTTGCAACCGAGCCCTGCCCGCGTTACCCGGACCGCTACTTCGAACACCAGGTCTGCTAGTCCGTTTGAAGGCGAAGTGCAGGCGGTTCGCTTACTGTGCGGGTTTCGGTCCGGCCATCACCAGCGACCAGAAAACCTTGTGTTTGGCATTAGGCGCATAGGCCGTCGCGATCCCCAGCCGCGTCGCGTCGCGCGTCAGCAAGACCTGATTGTGCTTGGGGCTCTCCCGCCATCCGGAAAAGGCTTCGGCGAAGGTCCGGTATCCCGCGCTGACATTCTCGGCCGCCCCCGTCCTCGGCTCGCCGATGGAGGCCATGCGCGTGGCGAGCTGCTGGTTCGGAGCAAGCGAAGCCTGCACGGAGCCCGCCGCTGCCATGGCATCGGCCTGCGACTTGGCAATCGCCGACAGCTGCGGGTCGGCGGTGACCGGGGACAGTCCGTTGTTCATGCGATACTGGGAGATCATCTGCGCCGCGTTAGCGGCATCCACCTGCCCGTCGACCCGAGCCATGTCATCGTAGAAGGGAGGCGTCTGCGAACGCTCGCCCACGCAGGCGGCCACGGTAATTGCCAGGGCCCCGGCAGCAAGTGTCGTGAAGAGAGTTCTGATTTTCCGGTTCTGCGTCAAAGGTTTGCTCCCCACCGGTACGAATGACCTGTCCAGTGGCCATGATTCGTCCGTATCGGAAAGGTCATGAGACGACATCGCAGCAGAATTGCGGCGCCGTTTGCGCGTTTGAATCAAAGAACCCGTCTCCTCACAGGTTTTCCAGAATGAAAGCAGCCCTTGAATGGAACTTTTCATGTTACATATAAAGTAACATGATGACCAACGGTTGCCCGGGGGAGCCGTGGCTGCAGACCGAGAGGACAAACCGTGACTGCATTGACCGCATTTTTCGATACCGCGAAACTCTCCGACTATTGTGAAAGGACAGTGCGTCTGGTGCCGGGTCTCAAAGACATGCACAAGATGGCGGCATTGCTCCTCAGCGAGCGCGCAACGGAAGATGCCGACATACTGGTCCTGGGGGCCGGCGGCGGGCTGGAACTGAGGGCCTTCGCCGAAATGCGACCGAAATGGCGGTTCCTTGGCGTGGATCCGTCCCGGCCAATGCTGGATATGGCAAAACAAGTACTTGGGCCTCTTGCATCCAGGGTCTCATTTGTCGAAGGGGTGGTTGAAAACGCTCGGCTCGGCCCTTTCGACGGTGCGACATGCCTTCTCACGCTGCATTTCCTTAGCGAGCCAGACCGGCTGCGAACCTTGCGCGAGCTTCATAAGCGTCTCAAACCCGGTGCCCCTCTGGTCGTGGCGCATCACAGCTTTCCCGAGGGTGCCGGAGACAAGGACAAATGGCTTGCACGGTACGGGGCCTTTGCGGCGGCTTCGGGCGTCCATTCACCGGAGAACGCACTGGCCGTCATGAAGGAACGGCTGCCGGTTCTATCGCCGAAACGTGATGCCGCCCTTCTTCGTGAAGCAGGCTTCGATGACGTTGAGCTTTTCTATGCCGGACTCACGTTCAAGGGGTGGGTCGGCTATCGTGCGTAAGCGCGAAGGAAAGAGGCCAGCCCATCGGAACGGGCTGGCCAGGCTGCATGAGGCTTTGAAAAAGCCCTTCAGGGAGCTTGGTGATTACCGGTTTGAAGCTTCCAGCACGTCCTCGAAGGTCCTGAGCCCGGTGGTCGGCGCGCAGACGAGGACGGACATGTTGCCGGGCGCGTGCTGGTTCTTCCACATCTTGGTGTGCGCCTTGGGGATCTGGTCCCAGGGGAACACTTCGGACATGTAAGGGTCGATCCGGCGTTCGATCATCAGCTTGTTGGCAGCCGAGGCCTGCTTCAGATGGGCGAAATGCGAACCTTGCAGACGCTTCTGGTGCATCCACATGTAGCGGACGTCGAAGGTGCAGTTGAAGCCGGAGGTGCCGGCGCAGATGACGACCATGCCGCCCTTCTTGCAGACCAGGGTCGAGACCGGGAAGGTCGCTTCGCCCGGATGCTCAAAGACGATGTCGACGTTGTTGCCTTTGCCGGTGATGTCCCAGATGGCCTTGCCGAACTTGCGCGCTTCAGCGAACCAGTCGGCATATTCTGGCGAACCGACCTTGGGCAGCTGGCCCCAGCAATTGTAGTCCTTGCGGTTGATCACGCCCTTGGCGCCGAGGTCCATCACGAACTGGCGCTTGTCTTCTTCCGAAATGACGCCGATGGCATTGGCGCCGGCCGCCGTGATCAGCTGGATGGCATAGGAGCCGAGGCCGCCGGACGCGCCCCACACGAGGACATTCTGGCCGGGCTTCAGTTCATGCGGGTGATGGCCGAAGAGCATGCGGTAGGCGGTGGCGAGCGTCAGCGTGTAGCAGGCGCTCTCCTCCCATGTCAGGTGCTTGGGTCGCGGCATCAGCTGCTGGGCCTGGACGCGGGTGAACTGGGCGAAGGAGCCGTCCGGCGTCTCGTAGCCCCAGATGCGCTGGGACGGAGAAAACATCGGATCGCCGCCGTTGCATTCCTCGTCGTCGCCATTGTCCTGGTTGCAGTGCACCACGACCTCGTCGCCAACCTTCCAGCGCTTGACCTTGTCGCCGACCGCCCAGACGATGCCGGAGGCGTCGGAACCGGCGATGTGATAGGCGGCGCCATGGCCGTCGAACGGGCTGATCGGCTGGCCGAGACCGGCCCAGATGCCGTTGTAGTTGACGCCGGCTGCCATCACCAGAACCAGAACCTCGTTGCTGTCCAGTTCCCAGGTCGGCACGACCTCGAGCTGCATGGCCTCTTCCGGCGGGCCGTGGCGCTCGCGGCGGATCGCCCAGGCATACATGTTCTTCGGGACATGACCGAGTGGCGGGATCTCGCCGATCTCGTAAAGATCTTTCACCGGAGCGTCCTCTCTCGTTCGGTTGTCATTGGCTTCGGCTGCTGCTGTCATTCTCCCCTCCCAGGGCTTATTTGGCCTCAGAATTTCGCATTTGCACAAGGCGTAATCGGGCAAATTCCCGATTTTGCGCAACTATTGTTCAAAAACGAACACCTATCTATACGACTATTGCTTAACTTGCGTTTTGATGCCAAGCATATTTTGCATTGCACATAGGGGTTTCGCAGTCGCGCAATCTCCGGCACACTGCTGACCGTTTGGGAGAACGGGCCGACGCAGCGCTGCTGAAAAAAGAAAAACAGGCAGTCGAAAGGCCTTAGGAGGACTATCGCATGAGCGCACCGCGTGAGAGCCGACCGGAGAGGGACCGTCCGTGGATTTTCCGGACGTATGCAGGCCATTCGACCGCAGCCGAATCGAACAAGCTCTATCGCGGCAACCTCGCCAAGGGCCAGACCGGCCTATCCGTTGCCTTCGACCTGCCCACCCAGACGGGCTACGACCCTGACGATCTCCTGGCACGCGGCGAGGTCGGGAAGGTCGGTGTGCCGGTGGCACATCTCGGCGACATGCGGACCCTTTTCAAGGACATCCCCCTTGAGCGCATGAACACGTCCATGACAATCAATGCGACCGCGCCCTGGCTGTTGTCGCTCTATATTGCGGCCGCCGACGAGCAGGGCGCCGACCGCAAGCTCCTGAGCGGCACCACCCAGAACGACATCATCAAGGAATATCTCTCCCGCGGCACCTACGTGTTTCCGCCGGCGCCCTCCTTGCGGCTGACCACGGACGTGATCGCCTGGACGTATTCAAACATGCCGAAGTGGAACCCGATGAATGTCTGCTCCTATCATCTGCAGGAAGCAGGCGCGACGCCGGTGCAGGAGCTTTCCTTCGCGCTCGCGACGGCGGTTGCGATCCTCGATTCCATGAAAGCCAGCGGCGCCATTCCCGAAGAGGACTTCCCGAAGGCCGTCGGCCGGATCTCCTTCTTCGTCAATGCAGGCATGCGCTTCATCACCGAAATGTGCAAGATGCGCGCCTTCACCGAGCTTTGGGACGAGATCTGCCGGGACCGCTACGGCGTTGAAGACGAACGCTATCGGCGCTTCCGCTACGGGGTCCAGGTCAACTCGCTTGGTCTTACCGAGCAGCAGCCGGAAAACAACGTCTACCGCATCCTGATCGAGATGCTTGCCGTGGTGCTGTCGAAAAACGCCCGCGCCCGTGCCGTGCAGCTGCCGGCCTGGAACGAGGCGCTGGGCCTGCCGCGACCGTTCGACCAGCAGTGGTCTCTCCGGATGCAGCAGATCGTCGCCTACGAGACCGATCTGCTGGATTATGCCGACATCTTCGACGGGTCGGCCGAGATCACCCGCAAGGTGGAGGAACTGAAGGGGCAAGCCCGCGAGGAACTTGCGCGCATCGATGCCATGGGCGGCGCGGTCGCCGCGATCGATTCAAGCTACATGAAACGCCAGCTGGTAGAAGCCAATTCCGCGCGCCTTGCCGCCATCGAAGCGGGCGAGCAGGTGGTGGTCGGCGTCAACAGGTGGGGCGAGAGCGAACCGTCGCCGCTGGCGGCCGGTGAAGACGGCGGCATCTTGAGCGTTGCCGAAAACGTCGAGGAAGAAGCCGTCGAAACAATCAAGGCGTGGCGGGATGGCCGGGACGGCGCGGCTGTCGAGGCGGCACTCGCCGAGCTGAAGTCGGCCGCCCAGGAAGGCCGAAACATCATGGAACCGTCCATCGCCGCCGCCAGGGCAGGCGTCACCACGGGCGAATGGGGCCGGACCTTGCGCGAAGTCTTCGGCGAATACCGGGCACCGACGGGTGTCGGCCAGTCGGTTCGCGACGATGCCGGGAACCTTGCCGAAGTTCGGAGCAACGTCGAAGCCGTTTCGAAGACGCTCGGCCGCCGGGTCAAATTCCTGGTCGGCAAGCCGGGCCTCGATGGCCACTCCAACGGCGCCGAGCAGATCGCCGTCCGCGCCCGCGACTGCGGCATGGAAGTCGTCTATGAAGGCATCCGACTGACCCCGGCCCAGATCGTCAACGCTGCCGTGGAGGAAGATGTCCACGTCATCGGGCTCTCGATCCTTTCAGGATCGCACCTGGCGCTGGTTCGCGACGTCATGGACCGGCTGCGGGCCGCGGGCGCGGATGACATTCCGGTCGTCGTCGGCGGCATCATACCGGAGGAAGATGCCGGCAGGCTCAAGGCCATGGGCGTTGCAGCGGTCTATACGCCGAAGGACTTCCAGCTCACCGATATCATGGCCGACGTGGTCGGCATCGTCGGCAGCAGGGCAGAGAAGGCCGCCTGAGGCGGCGCGGGCGCCGGATCAGTATCGGTTTGACAAGGTGGAAGGTCGGGCGCCCGGCGTGCACGGGACAGCCTGACCTCTTTTGTCGAGGCCTTGCAGATCCAGCCCCGGAAGCTTCCGGCGGCCGCCCGGGCGGAGACGTCTAAACCTTAAGTAAAATTTCTCCTGTAAGATCTACCGGATATTTACATGCGCATGCTGACACTGTCGCAGCGTCATCTCCAGAATTTGCTTCAAGATTTATTTATCTTTTCCAAGCAATTATTTCCCACTGAATTTTTCCGGATCGAAGGTGAGAAAGTGGCCAGGAAGCCATTTGAAAAATTCACGTCGTTGATACTGGCATTCAGGGACAATACCAGCCTGGGCCAGCAGATCGCCTGTCTGGCCGCAGGATTGTGCATTCTCTCGGTCGCCATCGCGGCGATCGGGGCGTCGCTGATTGCGCGCAACGAGGCTCTCCGGGAAAGTCGCTGGAACCTGACGCTGATCGCCGGCACCATGGCGCAGCGGCTGGATCAGACCATGTTCGACCGCTTTCGCGAAGTGCGCAATCTCTCGGAAATGGAGCTCCTGCGGCCCGTCTGGACCCGAGATCCGGATGCCATTCGCCAGATGCTGGATCAGTTGCAGGGCAGCATGCCTCAATATGCGTGGATCGGCTTTGCGAAGCCGGACGGAACGGTGGTCGCTGCAACAAAAGGCATGCTGGAGGGCGTATCGGTTGCCGAACGTCCCTGGTTCGTCAACGGTTTGAAGGGACCGGCTGTCGAGGACGTGCACCTGGCCAAATTGCTTGATCATCTCCTGCGTACTTCCCCCGACGAAGCGCCCTTTCGCTTCGTCGATGCGGCCATGCCCGTGCGCGACGAGACCGGCGCGCTTGTCGGAGTGCTCGGCGCGCATATGAGCTGGACCTGGGCGGAAGACACTCGCCGTGACGTTCTTGAGAACAACCTCGGCAAGGCAGGGCTCGAACTGTTCGTGCTTGCCCGGGACGACACGGTCCTGGTGGGCAATACGGCAACCGACGCCGCCGTTGCTGGCGAGCAGTCGGTCTTCGACAGGAGCAATCCGAACATGATGGTTGCGGTGGTGGAAACCTCAGGCCTCGGAGACTATCCGGGTCTTGGCTGGAAGGTGGCCGCGCAGCAACCGCTTCAGGTGGTCTCCGCCAAGGTATCCGATCTGGTGCTGAACATCTTTCTCATCGGGCTGGGTGTTGCCCTCCTGTCGGCGGTCGTCGCCTGGCAGGCGTCGAAAACGATTTCACGGCCCCTTCTGGATCTGGTCGACGCCCTGGACAGGATCGGCCGTGACGAAGGCAAGACGACGGTGCCGCGCCTGCAGGGGTTTCGGGAGCTGGCGCGGGTTTCCGCCTCGGTCCGCTCCGTGCTGCGCCGCCTCGGCAGCGTCGAGGAAAGCGAAAAGAGTGCATTGGACAAGCTCGCGCTGCTCAAGGACGAATACAGCCGGCAACTGCGCTCGAGCGAAGAGCGGAACCGCCAGCTTGGAGCGGACATCCGCAATCTCAGAACGCTTGCCGACGTCGATCCTCTTTCCGGCCTCCTGAACAGACGGGCGTTTCAACCCTTCGCGGAAGACGCTTTCGCGACCTACAAGCGCCACGACAGGCCATTCAGCATCCTCATGATCGACGCCGATCACTTCAAGGCGGTGAACGACCGCCATGGACACAGGGCGGGCGATGATGTCATCCGGTCAATCGGCAAGGTCATTGCCGAGGAGATCCGCACGACTGACAAGGCCGCGCGATTTGGTGGAGAGGAGTTCATACTCCTGTTGAAGGAGAACACCGCAGAGGGCGCCTGGGTCCTGGCGGAACGGATTCGCCAGGCGATTTCCCGCCAGGAAGTCCTCTCCGACGGCACCCGGATAAGCCTGACCGTCAGCATAGGTCTTGCGGAAGCGTCGCCGGAGGACCGCGACGTCGAAGACACGATCGCCCGCGCCGACAGGGCGCTTTACAATGCCAAGGCCTCGGGCCGCAACCGGGTCAGCATGGATCTTCTGCTTGCTCAGCCCAAGTCCGCCTGATTTCGTCGGACCCCAAAGCGATTGTCTTAGCTGAAACAGCTTATTAACCTTGCGTAAAGCTTTGTTAACCCTTTGTTGAGACAGTCGGAGGGTTCCGCCAGAAGGCGGCAATTCTCTGATGGCCAGGAGGCCGGAATGGCGACGATCGAAAGGCCGCAATCGGCCCAGGTCGTGGCGCATGCGACAGAGTATCCCGCGGACAGGGACGGCACCGGCCATGACCGCAGAAAAAAGCGTGACATCGCAGAGCGCCGCGAAGATGTATCCGAAGGGATCGAGAACGATCCGGCGGTACTCATTGATGCGCATCACACGGTCAACCACGTACTGGACGGCGTTGCCGCTTATCGCGCGGCCGCGCTGCAGGTGATGGAGCCCGGCATCGACCATGGACCGGTTCACCCCTTGCGCGGGCCCGTGAACCGCATTCCCGCGGAAAACATCCGACACGCCTACGAAGATCACGACGACGGCAAGACGCCGCATGAGGTCAACGTGGCGACCTGATACCAACCTCTATAAATACGAACCGGTCTGATCCCGTCTGGGGGTGTTCGGCAAGGCGCGGGTTGCAGGGCGATAGCCTCCAAACGCGGCCACCGTTTGGCCTGTTCCGGTCCGCCGGGCCGTCCTGCGCAGCGTGTATTGCCGGCAATCCGGAACAGCGCCATCAGGCGGGCTCATTCTTATTGAGGTCGGTGTAGGTCCAACGTCGTCCGAAATGTCTAAACGGCGACGTTTTGCGACCTTTTTTGCTTGATCTGAACCGGAGTTCCACCATATCGCTGCCCGTTGCGTCTTTGTGCGCAGGTTCCTGACCGGAATTGCGAACAAACCCCGGGGGCACATAGTTTATGGTCGAAACAGTTCTTCATCTGGCGGCGCAGAACCTTCTGTCGCCGATCATTCTCTTCTTTGCGCTGGGGGTCGCGGCGGCCCTCGTTCGCTCGGACCTCACCTTTCCCGAAGCGGCCGCAAAGGCCCTGTCGATCTATCTCCTGTTCGCGATCGGCTTCAAGGGAGGTGTCAGCGTCAGCGCGCATGGCATCGACGCGACCCTGGTCTGGTCACTGGTCGCAGGCGTCTGCCTGTCCTTCCTGCTGCCTTTCGCTGCTTTCGGCCTGCTGCGCGCGATGACCCGTCTGGGCGCACTGGATGCAGCTGCCGTGGCAGGGCATTACGGGTCGATATCCATTGTCACCTTCGTAGCGGCGACATCGGTCCTGCAAAGCCAGAATATCGCCGGCGAAGGCTATCTCGTTGCCGTTGCCGCTGCCATGGAGGCTCCGGCCATCCTGTCCGCGCTCTGGCTTGCCGCCCGCTTCGCCCAGCCGGACGAGCGCGGCCCTCGCAGCCGGGAGACGCAGGGTCTGTGGCGGGAGATCCTCTTCAACGGCTCGATCGTTCTCCTGGTCGGATCCTTCGTCATCGGCTTCGTGTCCGGGCCGAAGGGCCTTGCGGATATCGAGAGCTTCATAGTTTCTCCCTTCAAGGGGGTTCTGTGCCTGTTCCTCCTCGATATGGGCCTGGTGGCCGGCCGGGGACTCAAGGCGAGCGCCAACCAGCTTCGCCCCGGGCTGATCCTGTTCGGCATCCTGATGCCGCTGCTGGGTGCATTTGCCGGTGCGGTGACGGCGTCCCTGATCGGCCTGTCCACCGGCGGCACGGTACTCTTCATGACCCTGGCAGCCTCCGCATCCTACATCGCCGTGCCGGCGGCCATGCGTGTGGCACTGCCGGAAGCAAATCCCTCTATTTACCTGACGATGTCGCTCGGCATCACTTTCCCGTTCAATCTCACGCTCGGCATTCCGCTCTATCTGAGCGCGGCCCAGGCGATCGGAGGATAAGCCCTATGAAAACGACAAGTGCCAAGCGGGTCGAGATCATCATCGAAGCGCCGATGGAAACGCGGCTGACCGATGCGCTCGACCGGGCGGGTGTGACCGGATACACCATCTTGCCGGTTCTGGGGGGGAGCGGGCGGTCGGGGCGCTGGAGCCGGGAAGGCCAGGTGTCGCGGGCAGGTGGCATGGTCGCCATCATCTGCATCATCCGGCCTGAACGCCTCGACAACCTCCTTGAGGCTGCTTTCGACGTGGTCGAACGGCATATCGGCGTGGTGACGGTTACCGATTGCGCGGTTCTGCGCGCCGAGAGGTTCTAGACTGCAACAATAACCGGCGCTCGGCCGCGCCTGCCTGATCCGCAGGCTGATTTTCCTTTTTCAAGGCGAGGTGATAAGTAGCGACGAAAATTCGGTCCGGCAAAAGCTCGGCTCAGTTCAGGAGACCCGATTTGACTTTCCCTGCGCACCTCATGGAAGGCTACGGCCGTTATCTCAACAAGGGCTTCGTCCGCTACAAGGAAACGCATGAGCGCCTGGCCGTCTACGGCCAGAAGCCGGATGTCATGGTGGTCTCCTGCTGCGACAGCCGGGTGACGCCGGAAGGCATCTTCAATGTCGGTCCGGGCGAATTGTTCGTCGTGCGGAACGTCGCCAACCTGGTGCCGCCCTATGAGGATACCGAGGGCCAGCACGGCACCAGCGCGGCCATCGAATTCGCGGTCAAGGGCCTGCAGGTCAGGCATATCGTCGTCATGGGCCACGGCCAGTGCGGCGGTGTGAAGGCGTTTCGCGAGAACGCCAACGCGCCGATGGCAACCGGCCAGTTCATCGGCCGCTGGATCAAGCTCCTGGAGCCGGCGGCGATCGCAATGGCCTGCATGCCCATCGACAAGGCCGACGATCCGCAGCTCGCCATGGAATATGCCGGTATCCGCCAGTCGCTGAAGAACCTGATGACTTTTCCCTTCATCGAAGCCGCCGTCAGGGAAGGCGGCCTGCAGTTGCACGGCTCCTGGTTCGACATCGGTTCGGGCGAATTGCGGGTGATGGATGCCGAAACCCAGCGCTTCACGACCATAGAGGGCGAGGCCGTCACGGCAGCGGAATGAAGCCGGCGGAGGACACCGATGACCAACGATCCCGCGCTCTATCAGCGCTTTGCCAAGTACAACGCCTGGATGACCGAAAAGGTCTATGCCGCTGCCGGTGAGCTGAGCGACGAGGAGCGGAAAGCCGACCGGGGCGCCTTTTTCCGGTCCGTGCATTCGACGCTCAATCATATTCTCTTCGCAGACCGCGCCTGGATGGGACGCTTCACGGGACGGGCCTACGAGATCAGGGGCATGGGGGTCGATCTCTTCGAGGATTTTGCCGACCTGAAGGAAGCGCATCTTGCCATGTGCGCGGATATCACAATCTTCTCCGACCAACTGACGCCGGAGTGGCTGGCCGGGACGCAGGTCTGGACCAGTGTCACCGACAAGAAGCAGCGGCAACGTCCGCGCTGGCTGCTGGTCAGCCACATGTTCAACCACCAGACCCACCACCGCGGCCAGGTCTCGACGCTCCTGAGTCAGGCAGGCAAGGATATCGGCGTCACCGACCTGCCGTTCATGCCGGACCTGATAAAGGCCTAAACCGCGCGGCGGCGGACACGGCCGAATTCCGAGCCCTGCACCATCGACCGGAATTTCCGCAGCAGGCCGATGTCGAGTTTGCCCTTCATGTCGAACATGATGGCGAAAGCCTGCCGCGAGCTGAGGCTGTCCTTGTAGGCCCGTTTTTCGGTCAGTGCCGAATAGATGTCGCTGATGGTGATCATTCTGACCCGCGGCGGGATCTGGTCGCCGCTCAGTCCGTCAGGATAGCCGGTACCGTCCAGGAATTCGTGGTGCCAAAGGGCCATGTCAACGACCTGCTTCGGCACTTCCTTGCGGCGAGAAAGGATCTCGCGGCTGAACTCCGGATGTTTATCCACCAGTTTGCGTTCCTCCGGCGTGAGCTTGCCGGGCTTGTCCAGGATCGACAGGGGGATCTTCACCTTGCCGAGGTCGTGTACAAGGGCCCCGAGCCCGAGCAGGAACTGTTCGGTCTCCGGCAGACCCAGTGCCCGGGAGAAGGACACCGCATGACCCGTGACCATCATCGTGTGGCAATAGGTGTGACTGTGGTGGCACTGAACAGCATTGAGCCAGTTGTCGAGCCCTTCCTCCGCGATTGTCGCGGTGATGTCCTTGGCATTGCCGGCGAGCTGCTTCACGGGAAGCGGCTCGCCTGACAGTGCGGCTGCGGACATCATGTCGAGTGACGCACAGGTGGATTCCACCGATTTTGCGACCTTTTCGGGAATGCGCGCGGGCAGCTGGGGCCTGGAGTAATTGCCCAGAAGACCGCGGATCTCGGCAACCAGGGCATCAACCGGGTCTTCCCGGTCAACAAGATTGAAGAAACCGAGTTCACGTGCCTGCAGAACCTGTTGCCGGCTTTTCATATCGACAAGACCAACAGATGCGTGAGCCTTGATTTCCTTTGTCCAGGACTTCAAGCAGGCGAGTTTCTCCAGGTCCATATCGAGAAAATCAACAAGAAGAAGCTTTCCTGTACCAAGAATTTTTGAACTTATCTTCGGGAAAGCGACTGGCTTGACAGGATAAAGCGTGGCAATTTTTGCGAATTGCGGCGGAAAGTCACCAAGATTTGCAGCCGCCACAAAAATCTGTGTCATACTCAATCAACGTTCGAAAAGTCTCTGCCGATCTGAACAGTGCGGGAGAACTTCTAAAAAAACACTTAGTGAAAACTGCCGGTGCGTGCATTAAAGTTGTATTGCAACGCAGCACTTCTTGAGGGGGAAATAGCTGATACCGATCTTCGACGCCCAATCCTGATGGTCGCGGTGCCGCACGTTAAGGCTTTCAGGACACATGTCACACTTGGCGTAGATAATCAGTCAGGTCTGATGGCCGGCGGCCCGACGGTGATCCTGTCGACCCACGACGCGGATCATGCCATCGCGATCGCGACCTTCATGGCACAGTTGCACAGGGGCGGCATCCGTGCCGCAGACCCCTTCATGAGGCTTTGACCGATACCTTGCTCAGCGAGGTCCGTGCCGTTCTTGCGTTCACGGCTTTCCTGCCTCTCCACTTGCGGTCTCACTGAACAGAAAAGGCGCGGGACAGGGTCCTGCGCCTTTTCCGGCTTTGTGCTCGGGTGAACTCAGGCGGCTGCGACGCTGTTGAGGAAAGTCTCGACTTCCTGTTTCAGCTCTTCGGTCCGGGAAGACAGCATTTCCGACGCATCCAGAACCGATTGGGAGGAGTCCGAGGTCTGGTTCACGGTTCCGGAGAGATCCGACATGCGGGAGGAAACGAAGGTCGTTCCTTCTGCTGCCTTTTGGGCGTTCTGCGAGATCTCGCCGGTCGCCGCCCCTTGTTCGCTCACGGCGGAGGCAATGGTGTTGGTGTAGGAATTCACCTCTTCCATGATCGTGGTGATTTCGGCGATTGCGGAGACCGATTCCCGGGTGGCTTCCTGGATGGCCGAGATCTGACCGCTGATTTCTTCGGTTGCCTTCGAGGTCTGCGTCGCCAGTTCCTTCACTTCCGCGGCAACGACGGCAAAGCCCTTGCCTGCCTCTCCCGCCCGAGCCGCTTCGATGGTCGCGTTCAAGGCAAGGAGGTTCGTCTGCTCGGCAATCGCCTGGATCAGGGTGACCACTTCGCCGATCTTGGATGCGGAGGCAGCGAGGCCTTCGACCTTCTCGTTGGTGATGCGCGTGCCTTCGGTTGCGCGGCTGACAACCTCGGTCGTCTGTGCCACCTGGCGGGAAATTTCGCCGATGGAGGCCGAGAGTTCTTCCGCGGCACTGGCAACCGTCTGCACGCTGGAGGTGGCGTCATCTGCCGAATTGAGGGTCTCGACGGCGCTGGTCGCCCCCTGGTTCGACAGGTCCGACAACCGGCTGGCGGTGCCCTTGAGGCCGTGGACCGTGTCATTGACAGAGTTCAGAACGTTGGAGACGCTTGTCCGGAACGCTTCGATCATCGTCTGGATCCGGTTCTGGCGATCGACTGCCTCCGTTTCGGAGTATCTTTGCCTTTCGGTCAGCTCTAGCCGTTCGACAGCCCTGGTTTTCAACGTGCCGACAGCCTGGGCGAGAGTGCCGATCTGATCCGTGCGATCCTGGAAAGGAACCTCTTCGTCAAGCTCGTCCCTGGCGATATGTGCGGTAATTTCCGCAAGTTGCGTGACGGGCCGCAGCTGCCTGCGGATGGCGAAGACCAGAAGCAGAACGGACATCAGGATCACGGGAAGTGCCAGCAGCGCGTAGCGGCTCATCAGAACCCAGACGCCGGCTTCGGCATCGGCCTTCTCCACACCGGCATAAAGGATACCGATGGTGTCGCCGGATTTGCCGAAGATCGGCTGATAGACCGTGAAGTAGTCCTTGCCGAGGATGGTTGCCTGGCCGTGGAAGGTCTTGCCCTTTGTGACGACCGGATAGACGGCGCCGTTCTGGCCCAACGGCGTGCCGACGGCGCGATTGCCGTCGTTCTTGATGATGTTCGTCGTCTTGCGCCAGAAGTCCCGGGTTTCGGGATCCCAGGCAAACACGGTCGCCGTTTCACCCGTCATCCGGCCGATCGAGTCGATGATATCGTGACTGTCGAAGACCGGAATCTCGGCAAGCTCGATCTTGGTGACGTTGCCGGCAGCGTTCCAGGACACATCGGTGCCCTCGACGCTTTCCTGAAGCATGGTCGCGGCGATCCGCAGGTTGGCTTCCTGTTTCTTGAGGGCCGCTTCGTGAGCCTGGCCAAGGGCCACTTCGTACAGAATAAAGCCGACCACAACCATGGATATGGCGAGTACACCACCTGAGACAATCGCCAGGGTTGACGTAACGCTCAGGCGAGAAAGAAAGTTTTTCATCGAATCACCCCAAGTCCTCTTTGGCAGCAATATTCCCGGGTACAGGTAAAAATATTGAAAATGGGTGTTCCTGCTCTTTGTTTTCCATCTGATCAGGGTGACACACAGCTTCGATTTCGGGATCTCGAGACGATTATGTGCTTGTAGGCGGTGATCAAAAGGATCAGGGAAAATCCCGGCTTGACTCATTCATAACTCAACGGTTATGTATCAAACCAATAACTATGGAGTTATGAATTTGGGCGAGCAGACAGCCGACATCCTGTTCCGCACTCTAGCCGATCCGACGCGGCGCGCGCTGTTCGAGCGGCTCTGCCGCGAGGGAGAGCTGACGGTGCGGGTATTGACGGATCAGGCCGGCGTCTCGCAGCCGGCCGTGTCGAAGCATCTCGGCATCCTGAAGGAGGCCGGGCTGGTTTCGGACAGGCAGGACGGGCGCCAGTGCCACTACAGCGCCATGCCCGCCGCCCTGGCGCCGCTCGTCGACTGGACCACCCGCATGAGCGGGTTCTGGGAGAAGAAATTCGACGACCTGGAAGACCTATTGAGAAGGATGGATTAATGACGCTTTCCGAAACAGAGACGCTTTCCGTCGTCGTGGAAAGGGAAGTGCCCTTTCCGGCGGAAAAGATCTGGCGTGCGCTGACGCAACCCCATCTCATCGAGGAATGGCTTATGAAAAACGCCTTTCAGCCTGTCGTCGGTCACCGGTTCAATCTCAGTGCCGACTGGGGGACGGTCGAATGCGAGGTTCGGGCGATGGAGCCGCACCGCTCGCTCACCTACAGCTGGGATACGAAAGACCTCAGAAGCACAGTGACCTGGACGCTGACGCCGACGGAGAAGGGAACGGTGCTGCGCATGGAACAGATCGGCTTCACGCAGGACCAGCTGCCCTACTTCCGCGGTGCAAGTGCCGCCTGGCCGCGCTTCGTCGAAGCACTTGAAAGCGTCGTTGCGCGGCTTGACCGAGAAGACGGCGACGCTTGATGCAGCCCTGAGAGAAAAAGCAGGAGACCTACATGGACACCGTGCCGACCGCGTCACAGCGGATCGACGGGCGCATAGCCGAACTGGGCGACTGGCGCGGCAGCATGCTGGCCCGCGTGCGCGCCCTCATTCACGAAGCCGTACCGAATGTCGAGGAGACCTGGAAATGGCGCGGCGTTCCCGTCTGGGAGCATGACGGCATCGTCTGTACCGGCGAGACCTACAAGAAGGCGGTCAAGCTGACCTTTGCCAAAGGCGCCTTTCTGGCGGACCCGGCGGGTCTGTTCAATTCCAGCCTGGAGGGTAATGTTCGCCGTGCGATCGACATATTCGAAGATGCGGAGCTCGATGAAGACGCGTTGAAAGAGCTTGTCGCTGCCGCCGCGGACCTGAACGCGGCAGATGCCGCCACCAAGCGTGCGCGCAAGAAGCCGGCCAGGGCCTGAGGTCTTATTCCACCTACGCCGGGTCGCAGAAGAGCGGCAGGCCTGAACAATCAGAAACCATCGATACGGCAGAACCACCGGAAGCTTTCCGGCAACGGCGCCGCATGCCTTTTCAAGGGAGTTCCAATGACCTTCAACAGAACGATCCGGCAGTTGCACCGCTGGCTTTCCATCGTTTTCACGCTCGCGGTGCTGGCCAATCTTGCAGCCATGGGACGTGACGAGCCGGCACTCTGGATCGGCCTGCTTGCCCTGGTTCCGCTGATCTTCCTGATGATATCGGGACTTTATCTGTTCGCGCTGCCTTACGTTGCGAAACGGCATCAACGGACCGGCGACCAGATTTCGTGACGGTCACTCCTTCTAGAGCATTTCTCGACAATATTGGATCATTTGATGAGGAATTCCGGCTCACTCGGCCAGGCGTGTCGCGCAGCGC